>MDTF01000737.1_pt1 | contig 72705 bp, 60 predicted proteins | sample 811191 | NCBI WGS metagenome assembly MDTF01 (sample SAMN05326649, study PRJNA326480) | marine metagenome | isolation source: seawater | place: Southern Ocean | collected 2011 | reverse complement strand
CGATAATTCTCAGTATTAAGACTTGTTAAATCATGCTGATTGTAATCAAATTAGCGGGGTTTATCAGTGCTAGTTGGAAGATTCTTTGTCAGGCGTATTAAAACTCCCTCAAAACGCAAGAATATGTATTCTTAGATTGTCAGCCATTGGCGATGTGTGTCACGCCGCGGCCATGGTTAATCGTATCAGGCGTGCCAGACCTGACATCCGTATTACCTGGATAATCGGTAAGATAGAGTACCAGTTGCTGAACGGCATGGACGGCGTGGAATTTGTTATCTATGACAAGAAAACCGGCCGTAAAGGGATGCAGGCTATTCGCCAGCAATTTAAAGCACAGCGTTTCGATGTGCTTTGTGTAATGCAGATAGCACTGCGCGCTAATCTGCTTTCCCGCGCTATCAGGGCCAAGGTGCGCTTAGGTTTCGATAAGTCTCGCAGCAAAGAAGGCCATAGCCTGTTTATTAACAAACGCATTGCCCGGCAGCAGCATCCTCATGTGCTTGAAGGCTTTATGGCGTTTGCGGATGCCATGGGCATTGAGCCGGTGGAAAAGCCCGCCTGGCAGTTGCCTTTGAGCGAGTCTGATTTGGCTAAGGGCATTACCTTAAAGCAGCAATATGGCCGCTATGGCATTATCTGCCCGGCTGCGTCTAAGGCAGAACGTAACTGGACTGCAGAGGGCTATGCCGCGGCAGCTAAGCATCTTGCGGATAAAAACATCCCGGTACTCCTCTGCGGCGGTCCGGGGCCGCTCGACAGAACCATCGGCGATGCTATCCTGGCAGCCGGTGCCCCCATTAAAGACGATCTGATTGGTAACACCACTCTCAAAGAGCTGGCTGGTGTGCTCGCTGAAGCGAGTTTGGTTATCGCCCCCGACACGGGCCCTGCCCACATGGCAACGGCAGTGAATACGCCGGTGATTGGCCTGTATGCGCATTCCAACCCGCGTCGTACTGGCCCCTATAACAACCTGGCCGATGTGGTTTCGGTTTACGACCAGTGCATTGAACAGCAGGCTGGCAAACCCTGGCAAGCCTTGCCCTGGGGATGTCGGGCCAAAGGTGAAGACCTGATGAGCATGATCACCACCGAGCAGGTAAATACCGCTATCGATACTCTGCTTAACCGGCTTGAAAGCATTTAATGTCCAGCGCCTATTGCACTAAAGTTATAATAATAAACACTGTAAAAAATCCAATTCTTTTCTAAACTTGTATTTGGGTTTTTTCACCTCAGAAAAAGCACTTCGCGGCAGGAAGGGGCCTACGCAAATGACTACACTATTAGTTAAGGCGTACATTTGAAACTTTGGATTTTAAAAGTGTTCTGCTTCGGCGCATTACTACTTTGGGTAGGAGCGGTCTGGACAGGCACTGCTCGGGCCGAAACATCACCACAACCTATTGCAGTGGTGGTTAATCAATCCGTAGATATTACCACTTTATCACCCGCGCAACTTCGTATGATCTTTGCCGGGCGTACTCAGTTCTGGCCAGACGGCAGTCGGATCAGGGTGTTCGTGCTGCCGCCGAAAAATGACACTCATCAACTGTTTTGCCGACACCTGCTGAATATTTATCCCTACCAGTTGGAACGCATCTGGCAGCGTGTGGTGTATTCCGGCCAGGGCGAAGCCCCTAAAATTATCGATACTGCCCAGGCAATGCAAGATGCAATCGGCAAAACGCCCGGGGCTATTGGCTATCTGTCAGCGCCCGGGCAGATAAATAAAGATATCAGGATGATCACAGTAGGAGAGCCGTTATGAAACGTTTTACGTTGAGTGTAGGAGTTTTGTTACTGCTTATTAGCCGCTTTGGCGAAGCTAATCAAGACAATTTCTCCTGGCACGGCTTTGTTGCCCAGGGGCTTACCAGCTCTACTGACAGCAACTACATCACCACCGGCAATGAGATAACCACCGAACTAACCGAAATAGGGATTAACGGTTCCTATGTGATTAACCCTTCTCTGAGCGTGTCCGGCCAGTTAGTTTACCTCGACGGCGGCAATCGTTTTCGCCGGGGCGCGCGGCTTGACTATCTATTCTTAGACTGGCGCTTAACACGACTGTTTGACTGGCAGGTGAACGTGCACCTGGGGCGCTATAAAAACCGCCACTGGTGGTATTCGGCCACGCAGGATGTGCCGCATACTCGTCCTTCCATTTCACTGCCTCAGTCTATCTACTACGATGGTAACCGCGATCTCGCTCTCAGCAGCGACGGTATTGCCCTACAGAGCACTAAAACAGGCAGCACTGGCACCTGGGAAGTACGTTGGAGCTATGGACGCTCACCGCTGGCCAGAGAAGATACCGAAAAGCTGTTAAGCCCGCAGGCTCAAGGGAGAGCAAAACAGGATTTTACGCATCAGTTCAGCACCTACTGGCAACCAGAATCCATGCACTGGCAGGTTGGCTTTAGTTTGCTGCAGTCTGAGTTTACCTATGACCCCGCCGCAGTGGATATCCTGCTTAACGGCAAATCCGGTCTCGACCGACTCACTCTGGCCGCTCGTTACGACAGCGAAAACTGGGAACTCACCATGGAGTTGCTGCGTGACCGCCTGATGTATGCGGGAGATTTCACTCAGGGCATCACGCTGGATGTTGATAAAACCGGCGAGGGCGGCTACCTCCAATGGCGCTATTTCTTGCAAAACAACCTTACCGGACTGGTGCGATTTGATACTTACGATGTGGATCGCCAGGACCGCCACGGCGATCAACTGGCGTTCAATCCATTTGGCGCTATTCCTGAACACTATGGGTATATGGATACACTGACCGTGGGCCTGAGCTGGGATATCCGATCAAACCTGAGGCTCAGCGGCGAGTTCTCCCGCACGCACGGCGCTGGACGTCTGACTGCCGTGGTATTTCCTGATGCGCTGGTTTATGCAAAGCCGTACTGGAATGCATGGTCTGTGCAACTGATGTACTGGTTCTGAGTCGATGAAAAAAACCGTCTCGCTCAGTTACAAAGTCCTGACCATCATGTTGGTAGTGATCATGTTTGTTTGCTCGCTGGTGGTGGGTCTATTACTGTATCAGGCGGCTAATCAGGAGCAACAGCTTAATCAGACGATATTATCGCGTGACGTTACCCGCTATCACCAGTTCTCAACTTTACTCAATGAACGTCTATCAGTTTGGGTCGAAGGACTCAAGTACATCAACGATACCCCACCGCGAAACACTACCGAGCTGGTAGATACCTTCCGGCGAGCAGAGGATTTCCTGCTGCTGCAATGGGATGTGAGTAATTTATGGGTCATCGACAATCAGCAGCAACTGGTTTATCAACAAGGCGAGTATTTGCCGGATGATGTGCTGGCTATGGTAGAGCGGACCTTTGCCGAGGCCCGGCCAATTGCCGGTGTGCATTGCCACGTGATGTGCGAACAGATAGTAAGCATTCCGGTGATGATCAACCGCCAAACCACTAATGTGGTGGTAATGAGTACTTCACTGCAGGAGTTGCTGGCCTTACTCAGTGAGGCAACTCAGGGAGCAAGTCAGTCTGATCTGGTGCTGATAAAGCACTCAAAAGGCGGTAACAGTCAATCCGACAGATACTTTATTAACAGCATGGTCAGTGAAAAGCAGGAGCGCTTTATGCGCGATATCCTTGGCGCGATCCCACCGTCGGCCAGCAAAACCAAGCTGATCACCAGCGGCTACGAAGTTAACGTAAACGGGCGCGCCTACCTTATAACGCTATTGCCACTCTATCAGCACAAGTCTAACGGTCATTATCTGATGTTTACCCATGACATTGATGAGCGTAAACGTGCTTATAAAAGCCAGAACCGGGTTATTTTCTTCGGTGGAGTGGGGTTGGTATTGACCTTTGTGTTATGTATGTTTGTACTGTTGCGGCGCTATGCGCAAAAACTTACTGCGTTGGCAAACATGCTGCCGTTACTGGCTCAAAAGCGCTTTGAAGAATTCAAAATACAGCAAAAACGCAGCTTTACCCGTGAAAAATGGCTGCTGGATGAGCTCGACACCCTGGGTGAGGCTGCCGTAGAACTGTCCGATAAACTGGAGTCGCTGGATCAGCAAATGACGGTGAACACGGCCAAGCTGGAAAAGATGGCCATGTTCGACAGCCTCACCGGCTTGCCCAATCGTAATATGATGACCTTTCAGATCAACAAACAGCTGGCAGCACTGCAGCGTCGGCAGGCGGGTATGGCTTTATTGTTTATTGACCTGGATAACTTTAAAAAGGTTAACGACAGCCACGGTCATCACTTTGGCGACGAAGTGGTGAAACTCGCCGGCGAAAGGCTTTCCAGGGTGATCAGAGAAAATGACCTGATCGCCCGGTTTGGTGGCGATGAGTTTGTGATCCTGGTAACCGGGCTCGATAAGGTCGAGCAGGTGAATATTGTTGCCGACAAGCTGATCGAAGAGTTTGTTGAGCCCATGCGCATCAGCGAACAAACTTTCTATATCAGCATCAGTATTGGCGTGGCCTACACTTCCAACTCAAAAACACGGGCACTGGAGCTGATGCGTCAGGCCGACACCGCCATGTACGAAGCCAAGCTGGAACGAGGCTCCAGTTTCCGCTTCTTTAATTCGTCGATGAACCAGAAAATCGTTAAGCAGGTGGAGCTTGAGAATGAAGCCCGTATTGCTTTAAAAGAACAACAATTCTTCCTTGCCCTGCAACCGCAAATTGAATTGGCCAGCAAGCGACTCACCGGATTCGAAGCACTGCTGCGCTGGAATCATCCGCAACGAGGCCTGGTGCCGCCGGGGGATTTTCTGCCTATGCTCGAAAATACGGCAATGATGTCTGAGCTTGATTTTTGGGTAATGGAAAAAGCCATTGAGCTCTTGTCCAGACTGGAAACCAACGGCTATCGTAATGTAAAAATGGCTATTAACCTGTCGGCGGCGCAGTTTGCTAACAGCGCGTTGCTACCTTACCTGATGGAGCTTATTGAGCTGCACAAGGTGGACGCGCGTAACATCGAGCTGGAACTCACCGAAACCGTGCTGGTGGCCGACATAGAGCGGGCGGTAGACGTTATTCAGCAGATCCGCGCCCTGGGCTGCAAACTTGCCGTAGACGATTTTGGGACCGGCTACTCATCATTAAGCTATCTGAAAATGATCCCCAGCGACATTATTAAGATTGACCGTTCTTTTATAGCCGGTATGCTCGAAACCGAAAGCGATCGTAATATTGTCAGCTCCACCATAAGCATGGTGCGCAGCATGGGGCAGCAGATCATCGCCGAAGGCATTGAACAGCCCGAGCAGTTATTTCAACTGGCAACTATGAACTGCCAGTACGGGCAGGGGTATTACATCAGTAAACCTATCGACGAACATCGCTTGTGGGACGTGCTACAAACCAAGGTATATATGGGGCGCTGGCAACTCTAACCTGCGAACTTCCGGGAGGCGTTGCAGAGCGTCCTTAAAAGTTTACACTTTAGGCGTACAGAAACCCGCAGCCATGCGCCCTGGCATAGGCAGTCTCACCGGCTCTTCGGTACAATACGCCTCTTTTATCCAACCCCTTCGGCCAGGAGTGCTTGCATGTCAGCATCTTTTATTTCTCATCTCGAACAACAGCTTAACGCCACCCGTGAGGATGGGTTGTACAAGGTAGAGCGGGTGATCACCACCCAGCAACAAGCCGACATCGCCACCCAGAGCGGTGACCACGTTATTAACTTTTGTGCCAACAATTATCTGGGCCTGGCCAATCACCCGGCACTGATTGAAGCGGCTAAGGACGGATTGGACTCCCACGGGTTCGGCATGGCCTCGGTACGCTTTATTTGTGGCACCCAGGATATTCATAAAGCCCTGGAAGCCAAAATCAGCGACTTCCTGGGCACCGAAGACACCATTTTGTATCCGTCCTGTTTCGATGCCAATGGCGGCTTGTTTGAAACGTTACTCGGGCCGGAAGATGCCATTGTGTCTGATGCACTGAATCACGCCAGTATTATCGACGGCGTACGCCTCAGTAAAGCTAAGCGTTACCGCTATGCTAACAATGACATGCAGGCGCTGGAGGAACAGTTAAAGCAGGCACGTGAGGACGGAGCACGGTTTATCCTAATCGCTACCGACGGCGTGTTTTCGATGGACGGTATCATTGCCAACCTGAAAGGCGTATGCGATCTGGCCGATAAATACGATGCCATGGTGATGGTAGACGACTGCCATGCCACCGGTTTTCTGGGTGAAAACGGCCGCGGCAGCCACGAATACTGTGACGTGCTGGGACGGATTGACTTAATTACCGGCACCCTGGGCAAGGCTTTAGGCGGCGCATCCGGCGGTTATACGTCTGGTAGCAAAGCCGCTATTGAATGGCTGCGCCAGCGTTCTCGTCCGTACCTGTTTTCAAACTCTGTGGCCCCGCCCATTGTGGCAGCGTCACTGAAAGTGTTCGACATGATGGCCGATGGCCACGATCTGCGAGCTCAGCTGTGGCGCAATGCAGAGCACTTCCGCCACCGCATGACTGAAGCCGGCTTCACACTGGCAGGCGAAGATCACGCGATTATTCCGGTGATGCTTGGTGATGCCAAGCTGGCTAACCAGATGGCAGAAAAGCTGCTGGAGAAAGGCATTTATGTGATTGGCTTCTCTTATCCTGTAGTACCAAAAGGGCAGGCGCGTATTCGCACTCAGATGTCGGCTGCCCATACACTGGAGCACTTAGATAAAGCGGTGGATGCGTTTATTGAAGTGGGTCGTGAGCTGGGAGTGATTGCATGAAGTCGTTGGTAAAACAGCAGCCAACCCGCGGTATCTGGATGCTTGATACCGATAAACCGGCAATGGGCCATAACGACCTGCTGATTAAAATTCGTAAAACTGCCATTTGCGGCACCGACATGCATATTTACCAGTGGGACGACTGGGCGCAGAAAACCATTCCGGTACCTATGGTAGTGGGCCACGAATATGTTGGCGAAGTGGTCGACATGGGGCAGGAAGTGCAGGGCTTCAAAGTGGGCGACAGGGTATCTGGCGAAGGCCATATCACTTGCGGCCACTGCCGTAACTGCCGTGCGGGCCGCCGCCACCTGTGCCGCAATACCGAAGGCGTGGGCGTAAATCGCGCTGGCGCCTTTGCCGAATACCTGGTGATCCCCGCGTTTAACGCCTTTAAGATCCCGGATAATATCAGCGATGATCTGGCTTCTATCTTCGACCCCTTTGGTAACGCTGTACACACCGCGCTGTCGTTCGATCTGGTGGGTGAGGATGTGTTGATCACCGGTGCTGGCCCGATTGGCATTATGGCTGCCGCGGTCGCCCGCCACGTTGGCGCACGCCATGTGGTGATCACCGATGTAAACCCGTATCGACTGAAACTGGCCGAACAAATGGGCGTGAGCCGCGCTGTGAATGTGGCGGAAGAATCGCTGAAAGACGTAATGAACGGACTGGGCATGACCGAAGGCTTTGATATCGGCCTAGAAATGTCTGGAGTCCCGGCGGCCTTTCGCGATATGCTCAATAACATGAATAACGGCGGAAAAGTTGCCATGCTTGGTATTCCGCCGCAGGACGTCGCCATCGACTGGAACCAGGTGATTTTTAAAGGCCTGGTGATTAAAGGTATCTACGGCCGGGAAATGTTTGAGACCTGGTACAAGATGGCGAGCTTACTGCAAAGTGGCCTGGACATTTCCCCCATCATTACGCATCAGTTTGCCATTGACGACTTTCAGCAAGGCTTTGATGTAATGGGTTCCGGAGAGTCAGGAAAAGTCATTCTTAACTGGCAATAAGAGTTTTATGCAACCATTCCAACACATCACTATCGCTGACGTCGCAGAACAGAAAGACCAATTAGTTATTGCGGATATCCGCGATGCCGGGTCGTTTCAGTCTGCTCACATGGAAGGCGCCATTAACCTGAATAACGATAATCTGGCCGCGTTTATGGAAGCCACTCCCAAAAGCGCCCCGGTAGTAGTGGTGTGCTATCACGGCGTAAGCAGCCAGCAAGCCGCACAGTTTCTGGTTGGTCAGGGCTACGAAAAGGTGTACAGCATGGATGGCGGCTTTGAAGGCTGGCGTCTGGGTCAGCCGGTGGTTAGCGACTAATTGTGGCAAAACCACTGATTGCAATCAGTCAGCTACGTTACGCTGACTCACTGGCCAGTTACCTTAAATCCCAACGGATCCCGGTACAGGTTCATCATGTGCCGGAAGAAGACCAGTACGTGCTGGTGCTCGACAACGATAACGACCATGCGCGTGCCATGGAGATTTGCCAGACGTTTATAAAAGCGCCCAATGATCCAAAGTATCAGCAGGCGGCCTGGCAGCACTCTGAGCGAACCGATGTACCGGTAGAACAGGCTCCGGGCAACAGTATGCGCCGTTGGCTGGTTTCGCTGCGCCGCTCGCCGGTAACCGGCGTTATCCTGATCCTGTGTACCCTGATATTCGGTGCTTCACTGGTGGGGTTGTTTCAGCCTATTGCCGCTGCGCTGATGATAATGCCGCTCGGTAATCTGCTGCAAAACCATGAATGGTGGCGCCTGTTAGGGCCGGCCTTTATTCATTTCAGTGTACTGCATTTTATTTTTAACCTGCTGTGGTGGAGTATGCTGGGCTCCCAGGTAGAACGTAAGTTTGGCAGCAGTTTCATTATTATTTTGTTTGTTGTCACCGCGCTGGTAAGTAACCTGGCTCAACTGATGGTATCCGGGCCTAATTTTGGCGGGCTTTCTGGTGTGGTGTACGGCCTGGTAGGCTTTGTGTGGATCACCGGCTGGTTACGGCCACAATGGGGGCTTTATCTGCCCAAAGCCATTGTTGGCTTTATGCTGGTATGGCTGCTGTTAGGCTTTGCCGATGTTCTGTGGGTAAATATGGCCAATGCGGCGCATACGGCCGGGTTAATGTCAGGGTGTGTGATGGCATGGCTGCTGACACTGGGCAGCGGTAAACCGACTGCCCGGTAAGCCGCAACGCTATTTTTGATGCAGGTACTTGGTAAAGATAATGTCTTTAATTACCTTGGCGCCGGTTTCCTGCAGCATGTGGTCTTGCAGCGCTGCCAGCACGGCGCGGCGAATGTCTTCCCGGCCGGTGAGTGATTTAACCTTCTCTTCCGGCTGCCGACCAAAAATTTCAATGGCAGTAGCGCGTAGCAGGGGCATATGGTGTTCGACCAGCTCGAGCTGGTCGACGTCCGATACCATAATTTCTATCATCACCCGAACATAGCCAAGCTTAGTGGCATTAGGGCCCAGATAGTTAGTGACAATCTCAGGCTCAATACCAATATAGGCATAAGATGGTTGCTCTTGTGCAGTGGCATGAGAAAAGGGCGCGATAAAGCCTAGCAACACAATCAGCCGAAGAAACTGCTTCATTAAGGTTATCCATAAAATTCAATTAGCTAAATTCTAGTTGAGACTATCACCGCGCACAACCTAACTTTAGACTAACGGCAGATGGTGGATTGTCTCGGCGTTGCTGCCAATGCTAAACTTCTGGCGTCTTCACTGCGCTCTGGTATGCCAAAACATGACGCTGACCCTGCAAAACGTTCCTTACTACGCCAAGCTGATGCGGCTTGATAAGCCCATTGGTATTTATTTACTGCTGTGGCCAACCCTGTGGGCATTGATGCTGGCCGCTGGCGGTATGCCACCGCTGAAGGAACTGATTTTATTCTCTCTGGGTGTAGTGGTAATGCGCTCGGCGGGTTGCGTGATTAACGACTACGCCGACCGTCACGTGGATGGCGCGGTAAAACGCACCAATGAGCGCCCGCTGGTGGCCGGGCATGTGACCGAGCGTGAAGCCCTGCAACTGTTTAGTGCCCTCATCCTGATTGCTTTTCTGATTGTGTTGCAGCTGAGCTGGGCAACCATTTTGCTTTCCTGTGTTGCGCTGCTGCTGGCCTCGGCCTATCCGTTTATGAAGCGCTATACCTATTTGCCTCAGGCAGTACTGGGTGCCGCTTATGGCTGGGCTATTCCCATGGCTGTGATGGCGGTGAGAGGCGATATCCCGGCGTGGGGCTGGTTGTTGTTTGTGGCAAATCTGCTGTGGACCATTGCTTACGACACCATGTACGCCATGGTCGACCGCGACGATGACGTGATTATCGGCATTAAGTCGAGTGCCATTTTGTTTGGCCGCATGGATAAGCTGATTGTGGCGCTGCTGGAGGTGATTACCCTGCTGTTACTGGCGGCAGTGTTTATGCTCAATAACCTTGGTGTGTTTGCTTATGCCGGCCTGGTGGGCGCTGCTGCGCTGTTTATTCACCAGCACTATAATATTCGACACCGCCAGCGCGAGGCCTGTTTTAAGGCCTTTTTAGATAATCACTACGTGGGGCTGGTGATTGCGCTGGGGCTGATTGTCGATCTGATTTTACTGGGCTAACGCTATTTCTCCGCGTTTTGCTCAGCTTCCAGTGCGGCCAGGCGTACTTCCATGGCTTCCAGCTTTTCCCGGGTTTTAATTAACACCTGGGTTTGAATATCAAACTCTTCGCGGGTCACCAGATCCAGCTTGGATAATTGTGACTGCAGCACCTGTTTAATTCTTCCTTCGGCTTCTTCGGCCATGTTTTTTACGCCTGGCGGTACCGAGTCGGCAATCTGGCGTGCAATATCTTCAAGTTTTTTAGGATCTAACATGGCATTTCCTTGGCAAATACATAAATTGGCCGGGTTATTCTAAAACACTTCCACCGCGATGCAATACAATCAGTACTCGGATTCTTGGCATGGGTCGATTACAATACCGCTTTTACCGTTGCCATTTCCCCTTGTTGTTGAGAATACCCGTTAATGAAGCTTAATCCCGCCCAAGAATCCGCTGTTACCTTTGTATCCGGCCCATGCCTGGTACTCGCCGGTGCCGGCAGTGGCAAAACCCGGGTGATCACCAACAAAATTGCCCACCTGGTGCGCCAGTGCGATATGCCAGCCCGCTATATCGCGGCGGTAACCTTTACCAACAAAGCGGCGCGGGAAATGAAAGAGCGGGTAGCTCAAACGCTGGGTAAGGTGGAAGCCAGAGGCCTGAAAGTCTCCACGTTCCACACCCTGGGCTTAAATATTATTAAGTCGGAAGTGAAAGCGCTGGGCTTAAAAGCCGGTTTCTCGCTGTTTGACGATAAAGACAGCATGGCCCTGCTGAACGACCTGACCGCCCACTCTCTCGACGGCGATAAAGACCAACTCAAATTACTGCAAAGCTGCATTTCTAACTGGAAAAACGACCTGTTAACCCCGGAGTTACTGCTTAAACAAGCAGTGAGTCAGGGCGAAAAAGAGTTTGCCGAGTATTATCAGCAGTATCAGAACCATCTGCGCGCTTACAATGCACTGGATTTTGATGATTTAATTATGCTGCCTACGCTGCTGCTCAAGGTGGATGAAAAAGCGCGCAGCAAATGGCAAAGCAAAATCCGTTATCTGCTGGTGGATGAGTATCAGGATACCAACACCAGCCAGTACGAGCTGGTAAAGCTGCTGGTGGGCGAACGGGCCCGGTTTACCGTGGTTGGCGACGACGACCAGTCGATTTACTCCTGGCGTGGCGCCCGGCCGCAAAATCTTAGCCTGTTGCAGGAAGACTTCCCACGTTTAAGAGTGATCAAGCTGGAGCAAAATTACCGTTCGTCGGGCCGTATTCTGCACTGCGCTAACATTCTTATTCAGAACAACCCGCACATGTTCGACAAAACCCTGTTCTCGGCCCTCGACTACGGTGTGCCGCTACGGGTGTTAATGGCCAAAAACGAAGAGCACGAAGCCGAGCGGGTGGTTGCTGAACTGCTGGCCCATAAGTTTACTAATCGCACCAAATTTAAGGATTACGCGATTTTGTATCGCGGTAACCACCAGAGCCGGCTGTTTGAAAAACTGCTGATGAGTAACCGTATTCCTTACAAAATCAGCGGCGGGATGTCGTTCTTTGGCCGTACCGAAGTGAAAGACATCATGGCTTACCTGCGTTTGCTGGTAAACCAGGACGACGATAACGCCCTGCTTCGGGTGATCAATACGCCCAGCCGGGGGATTGGCCGTGCCACCCTGGAAAAGCTCGGTAACTTTGCTAATGAACTGGGTGTGTCGATGTTTGAGGCTGCCTGCCACGACAACCTAAACTCTGTACTGAGCGGCAAAGGCTATCTGGCCGTGCATAATTTTGCGCGCTGGATTGTGTCGCTCTCCGACGAAGCGGTACGCGGCGATACCGCAGCGGTACTTCGCAACATGATCCGCGCCATGAGTTACGAAGAGTGGCTCTATGAGCACAGCACCAGCCCCAAGGCCGCCGAAATGGCCATGGCCAATGTGAGTACGTTGTTTGGCTGGGTAACAGATATGCTCGAAGGCGATGAACTCAACGCACCCATGACCCTGCCAGAAGTGGTTAACCGCTTAATCTTACGGGACATGATGGAGCGCGGCGAAGAAGAAGCCGAGGCCGACCAGGTACAGCTGATGACCTTACATGCTTCCAAAGGCCTGGAGTTTCCCATTGTGTTTCTGGTAGGCATGGAAGAAGGCCTGCTGCCGCACCAGAGCAGCATCGATGAGGATAACGTAGAAGAAGAGCGCCGCCTGGCTTACGTAGGGATCACCCGTGCCCAGCGGGAGCTGATTTTTACTTTGTCGAAAGAGCGTCGTCAGTTTGGTGAAGTTATCCAGCCGGAGCCCAGCCGTTTCTTATACGAACTGCCAACTGACGATCTGGAATGGGAAGAGAAAAAACGCAAGGTCACTGCCGAGGAACGCCAGCAAAAAGGCCAGGCCAGCATTGCCAATATCCGCGAAATGCTGGGTAGGTCTTAGGCGCTCGACTGATTCAGTGCCGGCAGTAACTGCGAGCTTTCCAGGTACTTGCCCTGGCCGTAAACACACTCAATTTCGGTTAACGCCTCAAGCTGTGAGTAGCTGTCGATACCTTCGGCAATCACGTCGAACTTGAGGTGCCCGGAAATCAGCATGATCGACTGGATCAGCCTTAAATTACGCAGAGAACGCGGCAGTGATTTAATAAAGCGGTGATCAATCTTGATGTAATCAAACGGGTAGGAGAATAAATAACTCAGCGAGGCCAGGCCGCTACCAAAGTTATCCAGCACTAATGTAACACCGGCGCGTTTTAGCTTTTTAATCGCCGGTAAAATGTATTGTGAGCGGCGGTTCAGATCGTTCTCGTCGAACTCAAATACTAATGCCGCAGGCGACACGCCGGCTTCACCGATCACGTTAAGAATCTTCTGTACCAGTGAGCTCTGCAATAAATGGTTAATGGATACATTCACCGCAATCTTCGGTTCGTAACCTACCCGTTCGGCGTCCGGCCAGGTTTTCAGTAATTCGCAGGCAGCCCGCAACTGATAAAGATCCAGCTCCAGAATTAAGCCACTTTGTTCAGCTACCTGACGGAATTGCTCGCGGGAGATTTTACCCAGCGACGGATGCACCCAGCGCACATAAATCTCGTGATACAGCGGCTGCCTGGTGTTGAGATTAATAACCGGTTGCAGGTAACATTCAAATTCCCGGTCGCGCAGTGAACGGCGAAATTCGTTTTCCAGTTCCAGCTCTTCCAGCAGACGCTCACGCATACTCTTATCGAATATCACCAACCGGCCACGGCCCAGCGATTTGGCCTGATACATGGCGGCATCGGCGTCGCGGATCACCTCATCGGCGCTGCGGTAGTAGGTTTCTACGTGGGCAATCCCAATACTGGCGCCGGAATACATCTCTTTGTCGTCGAGAATAAACGGCTCCGAAATCGAGTCGATAATGCGCGCGGAGATTTCTTCCACGTCGGAGGTATATTCAAAGTTATCCAGCAGCAGCACAAATTCGTCGCCGCCGTGTCTGGCCAGTAAATCGTGGCCCCGGATACACTTGGTAATACGCTTGGATACCTCAATTAAGAATTCATCGCCGGCATGGTGGCCAAGGGTATCGTTAATAATTTTAAACCGGTCTAAATCGATAAACAGTACCGCAAACAGGTTTTCCGGATAGCGCTGTTTATAGGCAATGGCCAGCTCCAGTCGGCTGGCAAACATCGAGCGGTTAGGCAGATCGGTAAGGCTATCGTGATGGGCGTCGTGGATAAGCTTGCGCTCTATTTCCTTACGCTCTTCAATTTGCTGGCGCAGCACATCATTGGCCCGGTTAAGCTCGGTAGTGCGCTCTTGAACCCGCTCTTCAAGCTGTTCGCTGTAGGCATGCATGGCTTCGGCACGAAATTTACGCTCCAGCGCAACGGCAATATGGTGCGATACAAAGCGCATTAATTCCAAATCGCGCGGGGTGTACTTGGCCGACTTACCATAGGTTTGCACGGCAATAACACCACACACTTCGCCATCAATAATAAGCGGTGAGCCCAGCCAGGAGTTAGCCTGTTTTAGAATACGCTGGGCCACGGTAACGTCGATTTCACCGTCTTCGGTGAGCGATAAAATACGCGACGGGTCGATCAGCTCCGCCTGGCCACGGCGAATAACAAATTCGGTTAAGCCAAAGCCTAAGGGTCGGGTACCCGGTGTTTCATCCTGGGTATCGCTGAAATACGGGAAGTTCAGAAACTGTTTAGTGTCGTCAAGGATGGCAATATAACAGTTCGGCGCGCTTATCAGACGCTCAATGATTTCGTGCAGACTGGCGTAAAAGGAGTCCATGTCGCGGCTGGCGTTGGCCGACAGCTCAGAGATCTCAAACAGGGCCTGCTGCAGCGCCTCGACCTTCTGGCGCTCGAGGATTTCTTCCTGCAGGTCGTCGTTGATCTGGCGTAACTGGCGGGTACGCTCGCGAATGGTACGCTCGGTAAGCTCGCGGTTTTTTACCCGGTCGACGGTGGTAACAATGTGCTGGGAAACAAACAGCAACACTTCCAGATCTTCCTGGGTGTAATTCACGTTATCGTCGTAAGTTTGAACCACCATGGCACCAATGACCTGGCTACCGCGTTTTAAGGGTACGCCTAATAGCTGGTGGGGCTGACTGCCAATCAGCTCAACTTTATGGTCTTGATTAAACTCATCTTCGTTTTCGTTGCGAAAGAAAACGTGATTACCGGATTCAAGAATATAACCGGTGAGGCCTTTTTTGAGTTCTTCGGCGGGCAGTTGCTTAACCACCTGTTCATCGAACTCATCAACAAAGTAGGCCATGTCCAACATGGCGGTATCAGGCGAGTAAAAGGCAACAAAAAAGTTTTTCGCATCCATAAAGTCGGCGATGATTTCATGAATGGCAGGATAGAGGCGAGACAGATTGCTAACGGAACTGGCGAGCTCTGATATGTTAAACAGCGCTTTCTGAACTCGTTCAGCACGTTTGTATTTATCAGTTAACTGTTGCAGCTGCGGGATAAGCTCTCTTAATTCCGCTTCTGACAACTCGTATTTTGTTGGCTCAGATGACATAAAAAAACAGCAGCCGGCAATCCGCTAGAGTAAAACGAATAACTTACTCTATTGTGGATAATTTTGCCAGAGCTTTGGAGGGAATGTACTCACCAACAACCTGCCGTTTTGGTATCGAAATGCGCCGAATATGCGCAAAACATGCAGGTTGTCAGTGTTACCGAGTGTTAGAGCTCTTCGGTCATGTACTCAATGGCTGCTTTGATGTCGTCATCGCTACAGCTGGCACAGGTACCACGAGGAGGCATGGCATTGAAACCGTTAATTGCATTGGCTAATACAGCGTCGAAACCTTTTTCCAGGCGAGGCGCCCAGTCGGCCGCGTTGTTTACACGAGGTGCACCCAGTACACCGGCAGCGTGACAAGCAACACACGCTTTGTTAAATACGTCTTCACCCGACATTGCACCAGCGGGTGCAGCGGCCGCAGCGCCTGCAACGTGCACAGAGCCAACTGGCTTAATACGCTCTTTGATCGCCTCGTCTGACATTTCCTGAGCGTTTACCGCAAAAGCTGCCAGTACTACAGCGCCCATACCTAACCACGTTTTTAATTTCACAATCGTCTCCAGGCAATTTTGGTCTGAAAAATAAATAATCCGCATGATTATAAAGGTTAATCCAGCCGCGACAACTGTTTGAGACTAATTGATTAGTCCTTATCCGACAAAAAGCCAATAAAAATCGCTTTTTTTGTCGCCTTGTCGCTTACGGGCAACCTTTTTTACTGCCGGGCAGCCATTTTAGATGACTTTTCGCCAAGCAATTGGGCCATGGCAACATTCAGCAACTGTTGCATTTTTTTGCCAGCCCGGCCAACACCGGCTTCGCTGTTACCTTCTACCTCAGTTTGCACCGCCAGGGTAAACTCCCGTGGCAAGCCTTCGTTAAATTGCAGCACCACATGAGCCAACAAAACGGTTTCGCTCTGCCCACGGGTTTCACTGGGCCCGGCACCAATTTTCTGAAAAATACGCCATCTGCCACCCGTTAATTCATCCAGCACCGCCTTTGCCGAGGCATCAGAACCTGGCGCCAGCGCATCGGCAATGGCCCGGGCCAACAGTACGCCGATACCCGCCTGCATACCGCCGGCATCGACCACCGAATTACTGTGGCCATTACCGTATAACAGCATTTCAAGGTGAGAAGGCATAAAGCCCGGTAAACGAGTTTGTGGCTCTGAATTATGGGTAACCATGCGCTTTAAAAACTCAGCCTGAGCCAGCGTGGTCATGGGCTTGTTGCCGGTTAAGCCGCATTCATCGCAGCGGTAAGACTGATAGAAAGGATCGTCGCTGGCTTCTGCAAACGGCTCCACCGCCAGTTTATTGCGTAAATCGAACTGCCAGTCGGCTGAGCTCGGCGCAAACGCAGTAGGGCCATAAGCGCCCCGAAAGCGAATGACCGGATTGTTCATGTTAAGCCATTGATCATGAAATAAGCCGGTTAGAAATTCCCGCCCGGCAATGTTCGCAAAGTAGGTGGCGATAGCGTTGGAGTTGCCATCTGCCTTACCCGACGGCGCATAACTGTTAATACTGGTGATCAGGTCGCCCAGCTTTACATCACCTACCAGAGTAGACGCACTCACTTCCCGGCCAATCGTCGCCAGCGCCCCGGCAAAGGCCATAATTTTAGAGGAGCTCCAGGGCTCATAAAGCACATCCTGGGTATTGGCGTTCGCCAGATAGCGGTAGCCGGTGCCATCGGGCGTGGCGCCAAAATCAATCAGGGTAATTTTGCCCAGTGAAGCCGGCACATTAAAGTAGTTCCAGTCACTGGCTACCCGTTCTTCCCAGCCAGGAGCGGTGCCAGATTGCTCAACAGTAATATAATCGGGGTTTGGTTTGCGGCTGCGCATACTCGCGCCTGGCATCATGTTCGCAATGCAGTCCGGCACGCCGCAATCAGACGTATATTGCTTGGGTAATAATGGTGGGGCACTGAACACATTATGGTAAAAGTCCAAATCGCTTTGCTCATCAGCCAGGGCAGGGAGTGAAACCACAGCGCTCAGACAACCACACAAAATAACCTGCCAAATTCGAGACATACACTTAACATCCTTTACTGTTAAAACCAGACTAAGCCAATTCAGAACGCGAAGCAAAAGCCAAATTTGCCTGATTTTTAAACATCAGCACCGGCATTTTCATTTTTTACTGTAAATTAACCAGATGAACTCCTATAATGCGCCACTCTAGACGGTTCCAAGCCGTTTACACAGAAAGCACCCGTAGCTCAGCTGGATAGAGCGTTGCCCTCCGGAGGCAAAGGTCATAGGTTCGAATCCTATCGGGTGCGCCATTTTTAAAGGGCTGTAGCCCGACTATCTTCTTATAAAAAATCCCTTTTTGAAATATGTAGCAAATGTGTAGCATTTTAATCATGCTTCTTCGTTTAATTCTTCAGGAATTTCATCTACAACTTTTGTTTCATATTCAACATAACTATCCAAATATTGAGGATCAACGTGGCTTGAATCTACAACAGTGTAATCAATAGCCTCTCCATTACGGTCATCTTTACGTTTCTGGTTATAACCAAAAAACTTTGCGTATCGTTTAGGTGAAACGCCTTCGAAATTTTCAAAAACGACTTTACTAGGGGTCTCTGCATTACTATTTGCATGACAAATTGAATCCCCATGAAGTTGAAGGGCAAGACTTTTTTCATATGGCTCTATGTAGACCACTCTTTTGATTCCGGCAGATACGATATGTCTAGCACAGACGTGACATGGGTAAGTTGTGCAAAATAAAGTCTTATGCAAAGTGTTATAAGAACTATTTCTTGCAAGACTTGTGATGGCATCCATTTCAGCGTGAATTGCTCGAGAATACTCAATTAGTGATTTTGCTTTGGAGTTCTCAATGATCTCTGAAGCGAGTAATGGTGCTTCAGTTATCCCTTTTTCGGATAAAATTTTTGTAATTTCTTGTTGGAGTAGCCGTTTGTGTTTGTCGTTATGGCATTGTTTTCCATTGTTAAAACAACGTTTATCTGAAAGGCTATCAGCATTATAGAGCCCACCTCCGAACTTAGGTACATCATTACACCCAGTCGCGAGGATAGTTCCTTCATCATCTGTAATGGCTGCTCCAACTTGCCTGGATAAACAAGCTGATTTTAAAGAAGCAGAAAAAGCGGTATACATACCGACTTCATCAATTTTAGGAGTTATTCGAGCAGAACCATGAATCAACTGTATAAACCTGTTAACTGAGGCAACAATTTGGTCTTCATCGTCAATGTTTTTGATGAAATAGTCTGATTTATGTAGGCATTTTTCTACCTGTTGACCATGCTTATCTGTCGATTTTCTATCCCTTTCAATTAGCGAAGCTATTTGTTCATCTGGGATGAGCTCGTCTTTTAAATTTTGCTTTCTTTCTTCTTCTGTGCGAAGCAAGCCGAGGAGGTAAAAATTATTTCTATACACTTGATGAAGAAGTTCAATCTCATCTGGGTGCTTGATTTGATTGATAATATATGCAGCTTTTTTCGTATTTTTTAATGCAGTACCGTCATCAACTCGATCTTTTCCAAATTGAATTTCTCTTGATATTGATATTTCTTTTACGGCTAATTCAGCCATGATTGAATTTCGGTAATTTTCTCGAAGTTTATCACCCAGATCTTGTAGTTTGGTATATCTGTTATAACCAATTAGATTCTGTGTTGCTTCGGGGTCGTCTGAATTTTTAGAAATTAACTCACTTAATCTTATGTGTTCAACTACATATCCTTGTTGATTTAGTTGGCTTTCAAGTGTGCCTTTCAGACTCTTTACACCTGAACCAATTGCTCCACACAAACCAATGACGAGCTCATTTGATCTTCTCTGTTTAATTTTCTCAGTGATATCGGCTGAAGTGGCAGGAGTGTCTGAATTAATTGTGGCAATGTTTGAGGCAGGGTTGGCCATATATAACGATCCATATTCTTTAATATAAGACCGTTATTACACTATGATAATTTTACCAACTCAAGTTTTTCGCTGCGGATTGAACACGTTTTAGAGCTTGTGAGCGAAGCTGTGCTTTCTTTTTCTCATTAAAATCGTGAATAGGAGCTACAGACGTAGTTTTAGCCACATCTTTCTCTTTATTACCAGATTTCTGAGTTTCGTTTGCAATTAAAGTTAGCATTTCAAGTCCAGTGTTCTGTTCAAATCCATTGAAACCGCTTCGAGAATTTAACCTCTCTCGGGCTAAATTGCGCGCGGATTATACAGGTATTTATACACATATCAACCTTGTATATATATTGTTAGCAGGCTAGAGATGCAAAGTAAAATAATTTTTGGGAATTAAAAAAACAATATCTACGTACACTTATTTACAGAACTCCAAGTAAAAGCTAATTCGCCGCCAGCATTGCTGGCTGGCTTAAATATTCAACTTGCCAGGTATGTAAGCGTTTGAGTATTTCTTGCCCTTTGTGGATGACTCCCTCCAATTTTTTGGTTATGAGCCCTTCATACCAGTTTTGCTTAATCTGGCCCGTTTCTGGATTCACTGCCTCCTTATATAACGGCCTTACAGCTTGCTCATTGCGTTTTACGAAAAATCCGCCCAATCAGCTCTAGATAATCAGCAATATTGCCGTTATAGGCGGCTGAATGGATCGCTGCTAGCTCGGGGTTATCATCTTCAACGAGTTTTAAGCTACGTAATTCGCGCCAAGGCGTTTAAACGGCCATTACGCACTTACTGGCAAAGTAGACAGTATCATTTGAGTTTTCCGGTGATGAGAATTTTCGTTCGACAAAATTGCCGGACTGGGCCTACTCTCGGCAATTTTGAACGCGCTCAGCAAATCAAAACAATTGTTTTCTAAATAGTAACGGGGAGTTACTAATTCAAAACATGAAATTGCATTACAGAGTATCAATGTCGAGTAATTCCCAAGTTACATTCATCGGCTTTTCGCCCTTGTGTTCTTGGTACGCTACTTCGCCGTAATAAGTAAACGGTGCTGCTGTTTTACCCCTTAATTTACTTTCCCTGATGAACAAATATATCCGGCTGCCCAGCTTTCTATGCTCAATGAGCTCCCTGCCGCGTTTGTTATTTGGTGAGGTACTATTTTGTGATTGCCAGTGGAAATGGTTATCGTCTATGAAGTAATCGTGGTATTGATGTTCGCTGCCTTTACCCTGTTTATTTAGCGTTACCAACAGCACTTGAACGTTCTTTTCATTGAGTACTACATGGCCTGATTGCCAATTACCTGGATTGAATGTTTCATTAAACAGCGGAGGGATGTCTTCGCGCATAAACTCTTGCCCCACAAATAACTCCAGGGGATCAACTTGTCCTTTGAGTCGCGCAAAGGTGACCATTTCATCATTAGCCTTCAGATCTTCGTAGTCTGGGTTAGCGGCTCTCAGAATATAAGTGCCATCCGGCTCCTTGAGTACCTTACGAAGCAAATATTGGTTGTCGCCAGTACTGTCTTGTCGTTCGATAGCAACTGTTGAATTGCTTATGCTTCCTGCGTTGTTAGGGGTTATTTGTTCAAGCAATAAATAATCACCATCGCAAATTGGGTTTTTACCGCCGTTCATTGAGTTGCCCGACGCTCGAGCTATAAAGTGCTTGTTGCTATCTAGATGACCAAAGCCGCTTGGTGCATTTACCTGTTCAGATATGTCGGCGTAACCGGTTTTAAAGTGTCCGCAAGCAATCTTAATGTCGGGGAAAAATGGCAGTTGCTCTGTCTTCGGAAACTGAATGATATTCGATGCATGGCTGGAAGCAGGTAGCCGGCTTTGTTTGTAGGCTGCTAGGCGCTGCGTTACGACCTCTTGGGTCATGTTGATGAAGGTTCCAGCATGTTCTGCCTGAATGCTTTGGTTAAAGCTAAACTCTTGGTTAGCGGCACCGAACCAGGCTATTTTTGATTCAGGCTCTTCGGTACACCAAAATTTTATTGGATTGCTTTGCCAATGACTGTTCCAAGCGGCTTGAGGAACGTCCTTGAGGTGCTGTTTACTGTCGGGTAGGTCGCTCAACCATTCAGGGTTATCCATGTACCATTCGCGAGCCCAATCCGCTAATTCGTTGAAGCTGTTTTTAGATTGAAAAGCACGGTGCTCGATTAAAGTACTGAGCAATACAAGCTTGTATGATTTGGAAAGCCTGGTAACGGCTAAGTCTTTAAACCACTGCAGATGTACCTCTAAAACTTCTAATTCTTCTGGTAAGAGATCGCCTTTGCTATCGACAAACTCCCACCAAGAACCGCGGTTTCTTCGCAGTTTATCTATACTTGCGCCGTTGTTAAAAAACTCAGTATAAGTTGGCCGTCTACCTAATGTATCTTTTAACTTGTCGTACTGGATATCGAGTTGGTCTTCTGAGAGATTCGCCAGAAAGTCAATAAACTCCAAGTCGAAATTAACATAACATCCGTCTGGCAATAGTTGGTTAGGGTTTCTTGCCAATTCAACGAGTTGTTGTCGGTTTTGTGATTTCTCAGTTAGGCTTGCGAGTAACATCTCAGGGCGATTTAGGAAGCTATGATGATTACCCACGAAATCGAGAATGACTAACCTTTCTTTGTTAGTACTCGTTCGTAAGCCACGCCCCATTTGTTGTAAAAAGAGTATTTTAGATTCTGTAGGCCTGAGTAAAAGCACGGTATCTATTTGCGGTAAATCCATTCCTTCGTTAAATAGATCTACGGAGAAAAGCACTTTGATCTCACCGGAACTTAACTGTTCAAGCGCTTCGCTGCGGGTAAGTGCTGAATCTGAATGAACACTCGCTGATTTTATACCGTGTTCGTTGAAGTAGTTTGCCATGTAATCGGCATGTTTACGCGATACGCAAAAAGCTAATGTGACCTGTTGGGCTTTTTGTTGCCATTCATTTAGCACGTGTCTTGAACGGCCTTTAGTGGCTAGTTTATTGGATAATTTTTCTGGATCGAATTTGCCATTACGCCAAGGCAAGTGCTCGTAGTCTACTTCTTTATCGAAAATACCATAGTAGGTAAAGGGGCATAACACCTCTGCTTTGACACCATCGAAAAGGTCTTGTTGATAAATCAGATTATTATCGCAAAGTTTAAGAATATCGCTGCCATCTGTTCGGGTTGGTGTAGCCGTAAGCCCTAACATGAAGGAGGGGGCAAAGTGCGCTAGTAGCCTCTGATAGCCATTGGCGGCAGCATGATGGAATTCGTCAACAATAATGTAATCAAAAGTGCTCGCCGGGAATTTACTTAAATGGGCGGGTTGCCCAATGGTTTGTACTGAAGCGAACAGTAAATCGTATTCGTTGTCTTTTTGTTTGCCGCTATATCTGCCTACTTTTTTGTTGGGCAGGATTTTAAGAAAGCTTGCTTCTGCTTGTAGTAAGATCTCTTCTCTGTGAGCAACAAACAGTACCTTCTTCGCGTTAAACTGTGCAACATCGAAACCTGCTAAATAGGTTTTACCCATACCTGTAGCGAGAACAACTAAACCTTTTGATATGCCTGAATCACGAGCCTGTTGAAGGGCCTCTAGCGCTGCTGACTGGTGTTCTTTAGGCGTTGGTTTTTCATGTTCTGTTTCATTGGGGAGTGAAGCCGATGAATACATCGGTGTTACTTTTCTTGCTGCGATATAGCGTATTTCGTAATCAGCAATCCAGTCGAAAGTTAATTGCTTTACCTGCGGTAACGTAAGTAAATAATTGTACTGTTCACGTATTTCTTCAATACGGGCAATGGCTTCGAGATCCTTGTCATTGGGATAGTTGATGCGGTAATTCCACTCTATACCGTCGGTCAGTGCTGTTTTACTAATATTGCTAGAGCCAACAAATGCACAAGCCGTCGCTAGATTCTTGCCGTCATTCCTGACAAAGATATAGGATTTCAAATGAAAGCTGGTGGCTTGTTTACTCTCAAAAATACGAATGTCAGCCCCTCTTTCTTTAAGCAGCATCAATCGTTTTAACGCTTGTGGCTCAGTAATATTCATGTAGTCAGAGGTGAGCAGTGACAGTTTCACTTTTCTCTCTGGAGAAGCCATTGCGTCCTCAATGTCTTGAATAATAAGACTCAAGCCTGAGTTGCGAATAAAGGAAACTGCAATTTCAATGTTGGTTGCTGTTTTAAGTGCGTTGCGGATTTCGTGTAGAAGATAATGTTTATCTCTACCCGTAATGAGATAGTTTGTCGCTGTCATGCTTTTACTTCACGCGCTAATTCTACAGTTACCCACTCAACCTCCTGACGGCTGAGTCTATCTTTGCTTGGTATTGAGTTAAGGTTTCGGGTTGTAAGTCCACATTCCCTAGCTAGCGTCTGCAGCTCGTCATAACTCACAGGGTACATTGGGCGGTTATCATCACTAGGACCAAAGCGAAGGCTTATATACATGTAACCGTTTTGAGAAAGAAGCTCGGATAACGTTTTTAGTGCGGCTGGCCTCTCGTTTATTGGTATGTGCATCCAAACCGCAGACAACAGGATTAGTTTAAATGCTTCTTCTTGGTGAGAAAGCTCTGAAAGGTAGGGTAAACTCGAGTTGCTCCAGGTTACATCTTTATGGGAGGAACTTGCCGCGAGTTTTCTCAATTCATCCGCGGGTTCGACTGCAACTACTTGCCATCCTTGTTGCGCCAGCCAGTTTGCGTCTCTGCCGCTGCCTGCGCCCACATCTAATGCTTTACCTGGTGATGTAGTTTTGAGAAACGCCTTCCATTCGTTATGCACATTCTCCGCTTCTACGGAATTATATAACGAATAATAATGGCTGGCTTTGTCACTGTAATGTTGAATAGTACCTTTCACTGCTAAGAGAATCCTTTCTGTACTAACTTTTTACGGTTTGCTAATGATCCCTTCGTTTAGACTTCTTTATTTACCCAAATATTATAATCAAAACGATAGTTCGCTGGTCATCTTACCTAAATTACAGTCTTCACATAATACCTGCAGGTTACTTTTCTCTAACGCTAGTTCCGGAAACAAGCTACGCGGTTTGATGTGATCAACGTGCAGCGTTATGCCGTTATCGGGTGAGTTGCCGCAAAGCAGGCATCGTCGGCCTGATTCGGCCAGTACGTCCACCCTTAGGCTTCGCCACTCTTGTGTTCTGTAGAAGTCCGTCTCGTTTGCGACCTGATGTATAGGTAGATCATGAACGCTTTGGTAAACCACAGGTTGCTGCCCCGGCTGGTACACGAGAGCCAGGCCTTTATTGCCGCTAAACCAGCGTTTCAAGCCATTCATTGCTCTTGCGTGGGTTTTGTACTCACGACGCGTGCATTTTCCATTCATTTGTAGAGTGACTCTTATTGTCATGTCTTTGTCCTTAAATCTTGTGCGCGGCAGTGATCACGGTGTCATCTTCGGCGACAACAACATAAATATCGCGTTGCACTTGCATCAATAATCGCTTTAAACGTTTGGTTAACGATTTTTGTGTATCTTTATCCAAATGGAGAACATAGCTTCGGCCTTTTTGTTGAACCTCGGCGCCTAACAGTTCCAGTAACATTACATAGTCAGCCGAAATGCCGCGTTGCTGACAGCGTTGTTGAGCATGTTGCGAATAAGTCATTAGCTGTTCTCCTGTGTTGGTAATTTGAACCATATGTCGCCATTTGCGGCATATCAATTACTGTATAGGCGGACATGTCGTGAATTCACGCAGGTTAGGGCTTACATTGTATGTGCAATCTCTCGGGAGTTGCGATTTAACTGGATTTTTATTGAAAGTCAGAGGGTTTATGTGTCGTGATTTAGTGCAGGTAAAAATGAACTAAATTGTAATTTAATGCATTGCGTGTTCTGATAGCCTGCAATATATGACGTTAATGGATACAATTAATGGCTAAGCAAGACCACTGGCCACTACGCTACGATTTGCTCCAACGCTACCGGCTCATTGAAATCATTGCGCTGTGGGAAGGAAAGCTCAATGCAACGCATTTAACCGGCTATTTTGGGATTGGCAGGCAGCAGGCTTCAAAAGATATTAATGATTACTTAAAGGGGATTGCGCCAGGCAATCTTGAATATAATGCCTCTGCGAAAGGTTATGAACCGAGCGCTAACTTTCAGCCAAAGCTTACGTCAGGTCTGGTTGATGAATATTTACAGCTAGCTCAGCGTAACAGTGACCTGGTTACTACCTTTCACAACCTGTCATTAGGTTTAGATCATACCCACATGATGCCTCTTCCTCAGTACCGGGTGAGGCCGGAAGTGTTCAGAGTCATCGCTAAAGCGTGCCAAAAGAATGAGCGGATAGAAGTTGATTACCGTTCTATCAATAGCCCAAACAAAGACGGACGTATTATCGCGCCGCATTCCATAGTTCACTCTGGCTTGCGTTGGTATGTGCGTGCCTGGTGCGAGAAGAACCAAGAGTTTCGTGACTTTGTGCTCACGCGATTTTATGGAGTCCCGGAAGTCATTGGTAAATCAGATGTTCAAGGCGATGCTGACTTTAACTGGATGACGCGGGTAAATGTTTGCTTTAAGCCGGATGGACGGTTAACCCCTGAACAACAGGAAGTAGTGGCGGGCGATTATGGTATGAGAGACAACCGACTGCTCATTACAGTACGAGGCTCTATGGTGCAGTACCTGCTGCAGATGATGAATGTCGACCAAAATACGGTATCGGCCGATCCTAAAGCGCAGCAGATTGTTATAGAGAACATCGATGCCATAAAGCAGTGGCTGTTTTAATGAAAGAGCAATCTGATAAACCTGTTAAATGACAATAACGAAAACTACCCCAATCATCAGACGTAGCGTTAGGTTATTATATGCAGTGCAAGAGCTTCACAAGCAAGGGTTTCATAATCTAGCTTGTATCTGTGCAATGAGTCCGTCAGGTATGGACTGGCGTATCAGTTTACACCCATTTCAAAATTTATATTTTGATGAAGATGGCTTCGTTCAAAGCACAAAGATGCTTGGACATGAACGGGTCAGCCATTCTTCAGCTAAAGAGGGTAATTGTTATTTCGGATGGGTGGACGCAAAAGATTTAACTGCTACAGAACTCGCGGAACGAATGAAAGAGCGTTTCCCTGAATTGATAGCTGCAAGTGTTGGTGAGAATTACGCTTTCTGTGGATGGTTCACACATATGCTCGGAATTGCTGAAAGGGGCGCTTTACCCGTGTTTTCAAGTGAATTTGGAGGTCTCTCTGGGGGTATGGTATTTACTTCTTTGGCTGACCTTTTATTACCCGCTCCGCCTTATCCGGTTATTATGTCTTGTGAAAAAATCCGCTTTTTATGGGCACAAGAACCAACCTTAAAGAATGATTGGCACACAGCCTACCGACCAATTATAAACGCTTTGAAAGACAGCCGAATTCCAAGGTTTCCAAAGTATCCATCGCATTCAAACGATCTGTTTGTCCACGGTGCTTACTGGGAAGGTGCCGTTTACTATTTGCATACAATTCTGCGTTTCGAATCCGAAGTTGAGTACATCGAATATAGAGCTAGTCAGGCGGAGCGATTATCTGTTTTTTCAACGATATTTGATTCAGAAGGGCAGTTAGATTTACTGGATGCATATTTTGCCAGGGTTGTACTTACAGAAGCGTCGTCTCGTCTGAATCACAAAACTCAGCAATTCTGCAAACAGACAATCGATAAGGTTGAAGCAACCTACAGACTAAAAGCTTGTCTTTTCCCTAACCCGTACTTCGGAGGGGATAATCCATTGCATTTGACTCGATTAGAATACCTGGCTAAGGAGTAGTCGTTATTTGAGAGAGGGGCGGGCAAAGTTAGAGCGGAGTGAAGCTGTAGATAAATTCACTTTCTGATTATCAGAGCCTTCGAGTTTCTTAGAAATACCAGCCCGCAGCACCGCTAAATCCGATATAATCCAGGCTGATATTTAAAGTGGAGTTTTGTAATGCGTGTATGTGGTGTAGATCTGGCGGGAAACGATGCCAACATTGCCCTGATGAATCTGGAAAATGGCCTGATTCAGCTTCCTGATTGCCGTACCCGTAAACTGAGCTTACAGAAAGCCGCTACTGCTCATGAGCTTAAGTATTTTCAGAAATCCTTCGCGCAGCTGGTGCAGGATTATAAGATCGAAACCATTGTTATCCGCCAGCGCCCGATGAAGGGCAAGTTTGCTGGTGGCGCTATTGGCTTTAAATTAGAGGCGGCGCTGGAGTTGCTAAACGGGGTGCAGGTTATTGTAATGCCGCCCACCGAGATTAAAGCGGCGTTAAAAGAAAGCCGCGTGTTTATAGAATTTGCCGAAACCGGTTTAAAAGGTTTTCAGAAGTCCGCGTTTGAAACTGCGCTGGCTTATATGAGTCAACATCTGTAACGCTGCTCCGAAATACAAATTGCCTATCGGAAATCCGTTCACAGAGCAGCAGAGTGTGCGGCTATGTTCTCGTCCCATTAGAATCTCAGAGGTTTCCTGGCGAGGCGGGCGAGCGTTGCAGACACTTCTTTATTGGGCTGATTGTCGATAGTCAATTTTAAGTCCAGCGCTGCACAGAGTTTGATGAGCATCTCAACAGAGACTGTTTCAGGCTTTGCTTCATAGTTAGAAATATCCCTTTGATAGACGCCGATACGTTTAGCTAAATTAGTTCATCAGCCGTTATGGGATTCCCATAACAAAAAACACATCACCCACGTAGAGATCGTATTGGTTTGGGTTGCCCGGTTCTATGAAACATTAAACGTAGTCACTTTACCAAATTGCACTGGGACATGGTTTGACCCAGTTGTAAGGTAATGTTGTTGCCCTGTAAGTAAAGGGGGCAACATTATGCAAAGTCGACTACGCAACATCATCCCTGAGCAATACCGAAATGCTACATTTTGGCTCGATGATGACAACGTGCCTTTTTTAGATTGGCTGACGGACGATAAAAAGTTATTACCGTTTGTATTGATGCAGGCGTTGCACATTGCCAGGGTACGCCGCATAGCTTTAGATTTTCGGTGTCAGTTTTTCGTTGATGCAGACGATGCGTTTTTATTGCAGTGTACAAAGCCTCAGATTTCCTCACTACCTGGCAAGGAACAAAGCGCTCTAACCGGGTTACTTTCAGAGGCCGCTGCTGAGCTGTTTGATGCATTCTTTCCGTGGCCGCAGGGTGAGCAAAACAGTGTGTCGTATTCGCTGAAAATCTACTTGCTGAGTTATTCGCAGTATTTGTCTGAGCGCTATGCCCATAAGGAACATATACACACCAGTGCTTTGATTTCATATTTGTTCAACCGGTGGGACCATGCGCTTTACCATCAGCCGGTTAAACTCAGTGAGTACAGCCAGGGCGCATCTATGGAGGCCAGCTCCACTCAGAATTGCGCACCTACCTTAAAACAAATTCTATGCAGTCCATCCGCATCGCTGAAGCCCTTTCTAAAGCGCATTCAGCACATTATTAAGGTTAAAGGTGGCTCTAAACCCATCGATGATACGGCGTTACTCGCTGCCATAATGGCAACAAAGCCGTTACGCAACGCCTTTAAGGAAGGCTTGCAGGTTAGTCATGATGTTATAGCACCGCAATCTGTGAATGAGTTGCTCGCAGCTCTGACTGATGCCGTGGATATGCAGCTGTGTTGTAATGGCGAAAACGATGGTAAGAGCTGGTTCGACATTCAGTTGAGCGAAGTGATGCCCGCTCACCTTACTGCCGGGGCGGCAGACATCCTTCAGAGGTGCTGCGAATTTGATGACGCGACGCAAACGGTTCACTGGGCGCAACACGCCATTAATCAAATTTGCCGCGGTGAATGGAATACTTCCTCATCCATATTCGGCGAGTTCATCACGTTCAATCAGCAGTTTGACGATCCAAGGCAAAAGCGATTTCTGCTTACTCTGCTGGAGCAGCAAATGGATGCCGACATTGTTGGTCAGTCCGAGGTAAAAAAAGCCCTGCTGGCAGGCCTGAGGCAATGTATTGAAGGTGTTGCGCTTCAGCAGCGCGGGCCAGTGTTTATCTATGGAGCCTCGGGGGTAGGGAAAACCTCGCTTGCCAAAGTGTTCGCCCAAACACTGAATGTGCACCTGGCCGATAGTTACGCACTGCAGATAATCAATATGGAGCAGTTTTACCATAAGAATGCGGCACTACAGTTATTTGGAGCCGGGCTGCAATTTAATGCGGCTAACCTGGGCACACTCACAACGCCGGGCGAATTTCAGGCAAAGCGAATTATAGTTTTTGATGAAATTGAAAAGGCGCATCCGAATACCATTAATTCTTTGCTCACGCTTTTATCTGAACACGAGGCGCGGGATTCCTCTACCAACCGGCTGGTGGACTTCAGTGAGAGCATATTCATTTTTACCTCCAATGTTGGCCAGCATAACGCTCTGGAGCACATTGCTACGGATTATCGTAGCGAGCTGGCAACCGCATTCAGCCCTGAGTTTATTAGTCGTATAGCACGGGGCTCGGTGGCCAAAGCTCTGCCCTTGGAGGAGGCGGAAGTCATAACCCTGGCAAAGCAGCTCGCCTATGAGTTGGCGTTTGAATTAGATATTAATGCGGAAGGAGATTTTGCCCGAGCCATTTGTATGATTGCCGGTGAGCTGAATCCCAGAGCAATGCTTGGCGCGGTGACTAAGCTGCGTTCGGAAATTCGTAAAGAGGTTAATGCGGCCTATTATGATGAATTGCTGCGAATAAATGGCTTGCTCATTGAGTTTGAGGGCGGCGAGGCCGATCTGGCCGCGTTTGTTCATCAGTACCACTCGCGGGTATGGCAGGCAGGGTTTTCAATCCGGCTCAGGTGCGCTGAGCAAGTCGGCACATTAGCACTGGTGTGTGAGTTACCAAAACCCGTGATCAGCTTGCAGGATATCCAGTGCCCGTTTATGCACTTTGTGTCAGATTCTGATTGTCGGTTTGCAGATCTTATCGGTAATGATGCTGTCATTAGCCAGATTAAAGGGTTGGTTAGTACGCTTAACGAAAGCTGTAGTTCTTTCCACTATGTAAATATCTCTATTGGGCATACGCTGCTGGTGGGCCCGCCGGGAACGGGGAAAACGCATCTGGCAAGGGCTATCGCCAGTAGCTTCCAGGGCGTGTTTATTCAGGTAAATGCCTCAGAGCTCACCATTGGCGATGCCGATAAAAACCTGAAAACCTTATTTACTGCGGCTAAAAAGTACGCCCCCAGTATCGTGTTTATTGATGAAATAGATGCCATCGCCTCAAAACGCCAGGCTGAAACCAAATCGTTTAATCTGATGGTGAACTCACTGCTAACCGCACTGGATGGGTTTAACGGAGGGCTTGATTCAGTGATGATCATTGGCGCCACTAACCATCCGGATTATCTGGATGACGCTGTAGTTAGGCCAGGCAGGCTGAATAATCGCCTGACGCTTAATTTTCCTACTCATAAAGAACTGAAAAACTATGTTGAATGTGAGCTTGGCGATGCTCTTACTAGTGTAGATTGCGCAAGTGTTATGGATGCCATTGTTGGCAAACTACACAACCGGCCAGTGGCATTGGTGGATAATATTTTACAAAAAGCCAGGGCGTTAATCAGTAAACAGGGTGATATTGGCGCAGCGCTAATCGCGGCTTACATTAATCAAACGGCAGGTGAACCCGAAGCCGACGGTAACAGAAGTGACGAACAAACCCGGCTATGTGCTTATCATGAAGCAGGACACGCACTGGTCATTGCCGAGGTGTATTCACCAGACGACGTGTTGGCAGTAGATATTCGCAGGCGCGCAGACACGGAAAGCCTGGTGTTGTTTGCAAACCTACAAGCCAGATACGCCATCACCAGGGCAACGGTGAAAAAGCAATTGCAGGTATTGCTCGCCGGGCGAGCGGCCGAACAAGTATTGCTTAACGATCCGGATCAACTTAGCCGCAGTGACGCCTCTGATATTCGCAGCGCCACTGAGTTAGCCAAAAAAGCCATTGGCCAATGGGGGCTTAGCAGCACCTGCGATATGGTTGATAAAAGCCAGTTCAGTATGAGCGAAGCGGAATTGCAGTTGGAAGTAGGCAACTGGATGACAGACGCTTACAACAGTGCCTTTGCCATCTGCGAGAAAAAGCGCCCGGTGCTCATGCGGCTTGCAGAGTCACTGATAAAAAGTCAGGTGCTGTACTTTTCTGATATACAGCGGTTACTGTCGGTTTCAAAGTGCAGTAACTCACTTCATTGATAAATAACAAAAAATCATTCTGATTGAGTTTTCTATATTGAGAAACTATCATCGCTGGCGACGTCATCGTGCGCTAAAAAAATTAAAACTAAAATCATTATGGACGAGTTATGAAAATAGGAATGTTAGAACGCTATCCTTATATGCCACTTTTTTGTTTACCAATAATAGGGGCATTAATCGCAGGTGTGGCGAGCATACTCTACGCACTGAACTTTATTGGTGAAAGTCACCACGCCCAGAGTAATACCCTATACGAAGTCACCTATAAAAAAAGCAAATACCACGATACCGAAACGACTTATGCTAAAAAATCGTCCCCATTTTGGGGGTATCTCATTATTGCTTTATTTGTCATTGCTGGTTATACCGGTGTGTCGTTTGGGTTATTCACGATTTATGTATTCAACTCGCCGCTCGGCAATCTTCTGATAATTAATCTCCTGGGTGCGTTGACGATTTTTCCATACTACCGCTCCGTAATCTTACGGAATACTGATAAAGGTCAGCTAAAAACAGGATACTCATGGCATTTCCTGGCGTTGATACCACTCTCTTTGTATTTGGCTTATTCAATATTAACGGATGGAAGTCAATATGGTATTGAGCATTACAGAGGTTGGGAGTTTCTATTTCTCCCAATGGCGGGTATGCTTTTTTTTGGCCTGCTAGCTCCGCTTTCTATCTCTGTTACCCTGATTGCTAATTACTACCGCAGCTTGTATGCAGAACAAGGCATTTCGGGCGTTTTCAAATTTAAAAACAACATAGGGCTTTATTGCGCCTTACTGTTGATGATTTTTTTGATCAATCAGAATCATATTGGTGTGGATTTTTTCACAGATGAGTCTGATAGGGCCGCTAATGATTTCATAGATATTATTTCCGGTGGTCATACTTACAAGGATGCAGGTGTTTTTGCCGTTATTGCGTTTGTTCTTACGGTCTCTGGTTTACAAGCTGTTAAGTCACTCCATAAAGGAGTATGGCAGCAAAGTGTACTTAGTAAGCTTTTCAGACTGGCGAGTGTGGTTATTTTTGTTTGTGCGATCGGTTTGCCTGCGGCATTTCTAATTGCCCATCATTCTGGTGGGAGCGACTGGGCCTTTGAATTCGTAAAACAATGGACAAGCGAAGTTAAGGCATTTCATTTGGATTATGATTCGGCGGACTACTACATCTGGGATCATGATGCCTATTATCCTTTTACATCGGCTGTTGCAAAAATTTTGGGCCTGGCAATTATTGGCTATATCGCATTGGCTTTGTTGTTAAGCAATACCTGGCGTAATCACTCGTTGCTATTGAGTACCTATTGTGGCGCATTTTTGCTGTCGACTGTTGCGGTAACTGCAACCGTTGAGCATGCTGCATTACCCTTGGCTTACGATAGATTTGCCGATGTAGAGCGAGCTAAAGTGCTTATTGCTGAGGGCAAGTCAGTATATGAAATTTATTGCAAAGAAACCGCTGAGCACGATCGACGATTCATTCTGCACCGCTCATTTACAGTGACAGATCTCGATACGGGAAAGGTTGTAGATCACACTCTTTTCGTAAAGCATAACAAGAAAGGTAAACGATTTCTTATCACCGCAGAAGGCTTTAAGCCCAAAGAGGTTAAAGATATCGATCCGAGCACGCCTAATACCATACCATGGTACGTCACTCTGGAACGGGACCATTAACCGTTGCATGTTAGCCCTGAGCACAAAGATGGTTGCACTGAGTCCACCATTAAAAGCTGAAGCAGGGCTAAATGGCCGCCGTGTGGCTGAACAGGTGCGTCTGCACGCGCCGGAGGGCGTTAGTGCAAACGTTGTGTACGACATTCGCAAAGCAACACAGCAGGCTATGCTCGGCATAAACCAGTGGTGGATTTGGCGCTGCAACGTTTTATTAAATTTACAACTTTAGATTAAAAAATGGTGCTGAAAGAGGATTGTTAGAGATTTAAATGTTACAACAACTTCTCCGCAACTCAGTGATGACTGGAATGTCAGTGGTAGCGCAATGTTACATTGTAAATCGTGCTGCTCTTATTGTTTGAGTTCGGTAGGTCTGCTGAATTCAAGTGCCTAAATAATAATAAGAAAATACAAAATCAAGGAAGTTTGATAATGGATTATAGTAAAGTCGTTATATCCTTTTTCTCCATTTCACTGTTATCTGCCTGTTCGTCTTTACCTGAGCCCGCACCCTACGATTATTCAGTTTTTGACTCTTCTCAAAACCTAGCGGAACACCTTCCTGACGAAAGCGATACTGCTCACACTCCACAGCAAGCTACTAATGATAAATGCCAGGAGCTGACCGAAGAGGATGACATGTTTTACCTTTGCAAGGGGCGTGTAAAAGATGTCGAGCAACAGCAAAAGAGCCAGAAAAAAGTCATTCTGAAGTGGAAAACGTTGTAAGGAAGATTGCGCTTGTCACAGTCATTGGATGTAGGTGCCAAACACCTGAAGTATTGCCTGCTACTGGTTGGTGCTTTTATTTATATTGGACTAGAGCTGTCGTTAAACCTCAGCCTTATTGATATTTATTCACAACCCTTGGAAGAGGTGTTTACTCAGCATGCTGAGGTGATTGGTCGCCTGGATTTATATGCCAGGGGGTTGTCAGCACTGGCTATTGCGGGGATTATCATTTCATCCATACCACTGCCGGGCCAATTTTCCAGTGAGCAGCCTGCGCACAGCCAGTCTGAACTCAATAATAGTAGTTCATTTTTAAACATGTGGCGGGAAGTATTCTCAACCCGCTTGTTGCTAAAAGCATTTATTTTTGTGGCCGTATGGTTAGCGTTAGTGCCAGCGCTGCGCTTGGCTATCGATGGGTTTATTGATTCTCAAGTAAGTGCAGAGAGGCGACTTAGCTCAGTGCGAGCGGTTATATTTAAAGAAGGTTATGCGGCCGGTGCTATTGAGATTGAAAATGGCCAGTCGTTTAATACACTGGTTGAGGATGAAACCAGAAGAAATCTGCTTATCGCAACCATTCCATCGTTAGCCTCTATCTCACCAAGCTTTAACCGCTTGATAGAGCAAAACCTCGATAACATGGCTGCTTCTTATATGAAAGGGGCGCAGGAAGCGGATTTCGATAAATACGGTTTGCCCAGGCTCGAAGCGTTTGATGAACTTTATGAGCAGGAATGGGAACTATATAGACAAGCGAAGAATGAACACAGCAGGGCATTAGCTAATGTAAAAGACAATACCGCCATAGCGAATGAGGTACGGGAACACCTTTCGGCCATTAACTCATGGCTTGTGGGTTATTGGAACCAGTACAGAATGCTCTCCTCTGAAAAACACCAGGATGTGTATGCAGGGTTAGCTAACCTTCCAAATATTCAGGCAAGCCACAAAGCATTTAAAGCGCAGTTTGATGCAAGTGATTGTGACGCGGCCTGTAAACAGAAAGTGAAAATTGCTCAGGCTGATGCGCTGAATAATTTTAAGTTCAGTAGTGAAAGTGGTCTTGAAATATTAGTTAAACCTGAGCATATCGACTTTGAAGACACGTGGGGGTTTTACAATGTTAAGACTGGCTTAGAGGAGATCTTAAGAAAGGCTCGCCAGGCATGGCTGGATGAAACCTATGGCTTTGCCGGTTTTGACGATGTTGATCAATTCAGGGCTTCGGATAAGTTTAGTCAAAGAGCAATACAGATACTGAAAGAGCGGGGTATTGAGCTACCGCCAGACTGGCAGTTAAATCAAACCCGCATTCTCGCTGAAAAAGTAAAACAACAATCTCAGGCGGAAGCGGAAGCCGCTGCCAAGGCAGTCTGGTTAAAGTACATTTCAGCATCGAAGTTAAAAATAGAAACGACCACACTGGACCGTATTGATTTTGCTCATCATCCAGCTATCGCATCAGTAGCACGCAGCATGATGGGCGAGTTCTATATTGACAGCTTCTCTCTTGATCTATCAGAGAACGACTATAAAAATGCGTGGCTCAAACAACAGGATAATATTTCGTTTATTCGTTTAATCACATCTACTGCTGCGGTGGCGGCATTTTCTCCTGGCGGTGCATTGTATGAGATGGGCGAAGATGCCTTCCGTCTGGCAATCATTTTACCCGTTATTATCGCTCTTAGTGTCATAGCGATTGGATTTACGTGCTACAGAGTTGTGACGTATTTCTTCCGTCGGAATTGGTACTACTCTTCAGTTTCAGGTGTGGTTTTTATCGCGTTGTTGCTGGCACCGGCAATATTAAGTGATGACAGAATTTACCGCTCATCAATGGGTGAATTTGCTAAAAACCTACCTAAAGAAAACACGATAGAACGGGCGGCATACCCCTTATACGGTGACTTCCTGGATTACAACTTATCGCTCATTAATAACTACCATGGCTTTGCGTTTCTATCAGATGTTAGCTTGGGTGAAGTGACGCCTGAAAAGCATCAACCACGTACAGTCTTTGGGGGGCAGTTAGTTACTGCTATTGAAAAGTTTGATAACTGGGTTGTCGAACGGTTCTCCTGGGTGCCAGACCTTTTATTGTCGCCGGAGCAGAATCATTACGACCTGCATATTGCGCTATTACGTCGGGATAAGTCCATCGGTGTTTACATGGGCGTTGAGTTAGATGGCGATAAAGTAACAAGTGTAAAGCTACCAAACTTCCTGGCTGAAAAAGACATGGGCGTACTACTCGAGCAGCGTTTTTTCTATAAGCCAGACCGCGTTCAGCTTGCACTGAAATTTGCTAAGGACTACAACGATGAAAACGTTATGTTTGACCTCGCCAGTGGCAAGTTTGGAAAAGAAAATGCGATTGCCAAAATCGAAAGGCGGTTGGTAAAGCTATTCAATCAAAGACCTCTACTACTCAGCGCGATGCTCAGAACTCAGGAAATTGGCCATAAAAACTTATTTCTGATTCAAATCTCAGCAGATGAAGATTACCAGTGCTTTAGCGCACCGACTATTAATGTGTCGAGCATCTCAGAGATCATCGCTCAGAAGAACATTGTGAATAATAAAATTGAAAATTGCAGGGTGGCGATTTAATGGATCAGATAAAAGAACTTATCTTCGGTATAAAACAATATATTTTAGATCATTTGCCTACCTATATTGTGGTATTAGCCCTGTTAATCGGCTTGTTTTTTCTACTCGATCACTATGAAAACGCGCAGCGACAACAATTAGTTGAAGCACAGCAAACGATTGAAAGAATTAAGCTTAAATTATCTATGCTGGGAGATTAACTCATGTTTAAGGGGTCTAGTGTTTCATCTTACGGTAAAAAAGAAGAAAAAATATCGGATAGCGAAGCGGCAAAACTGAAGGCTGACATGAAGTTCCTGATGAACGCGAGGCGAGAAAGGCAAGGGAAGGGATTGCAAGATACAAAAGGTGCGAGTCAAGTGACTAAAAATGAAGTAAAAAAGCAAGCTAAAAACCATGATAAAGAGCCCCGCACAGGGCTAAAAAAAATGGGATTTGTCGCTTTTAATATTGTAAGTCCTGTCATTGCAATAATATTTGCATGGCAGGGATATCAGCAGAACATGGAAAACAGCCAGAAAGTGAATGCGCTGCTGATTAAATATGAGCAAACGCTTGATAGAGCCATTGCCAGCGACAAGTCATCTTTGTCGTCCTATCGGGAAAATGTAGAGAAAACGCTGGAGAGTCTTTCACCACAGGAACGCGACATTCTCAAAGCTGTTTTAGAACTGTCTGAAGGTGAATAACGCGGGCGCTTTTAGCGCCATCTAAAAATAATAAAATAACTAGGGATGTATTAATGTTTAAACTTACCGCTATTCTGGCATCATTGCTTTTTTCGGCGAATCTGACGGCCCAGACCTGGATCGAAGGCTCCAATGGTCAACGCTATTTATTAGGCGATGAACTCGTGTCAACCACCGCTGAAGCCTATTATTACTGCACAAGTAAAGGGCTTACTCCTGCCAACGCTGCACAAATGAGGCGTGCTTTATTACAAGGAAATATCACAGTGGATTTTATAAGTGTTCCGGTTAGCGAGGATGCAAAGTTACCTTTCATAAAAGATAAACACTGGATAGCGAAACACGAGCAGAGACGGATTCGGATAAGGAATTCATCTTCATTCGACAGTGCGTTGCCTTTATGCGTAGGCAATAAATAACCTACTGCGAAGGGTTAGTAGCTGCCCTATTAACCTGTGGCGTTTTGCTCGTTGTGAATGGGCTGGTTGTTCACAACAGTTCAGAAAGCGTTATTGTTTAAATAAAAAAAGCCGCCCGAGGCGGCATTTTTGCCATTAATCGGTATACATTGAATAGCCCCTTGGATGGGTTTCTTCCGCGCATACGATGGGTTTAAAGCAAGATAACAAGTCCATGTCTCTGTATATCGTTTTTTTGGAGCACTCAAACCCATGAGTGACCAGCTCTTCCTGCAACTGAGCAACCGTTTTATATTTCGGGTATCTCGGAATGAGAGTCTCTAATAAAAAACAGCGAATAACCCTGTCACCGGAGCTTTTAACGACAGACGTACTAATCACCTTTTTCATTATTGCCTACCTTTGTTGTTGAGTTTAGCCTCCTTCTAAGTTGCAGATAGCCATTAGCCTGAGCTGTGCTTTCTGCCTCAACTTCAATCAACGATTGAACGACATCCTGTCTTTTCGGTAGTGCATGCTTTTCAGCGTATTGTTATTAAGTCATTAATAAGACCAGACTAAATCTATGGTTTTTCATCCCTAAAGGCAACCGCTTCCCTATTTTGACGACGCAAAGTACTGGCAACTTTACGATGCCTAATGCAGTGCAAGCCTGGCGAAATGCCCTGCCGGCGTTACAGATCTCTCATTTATTTTTTTTGGTTGGGTCAGTTTCTGTCCCGGTGCATTGTTACTTTGCAGGTCGGTTGTTTTGGTAAGGATGGAAAAAGCTATGAACAATGTAGTAAAGGTTTTGGGTAGTTTATTCATGATGGTCAGCGCGACCGCAAACGCTGCACTCATCAGCGACAATAGCTTCGTCCAGGCGGGTTTTAAAGACACGTCAACCGGCCTGGTATGGATGGATTTTGGTATTAATAATGGTCAGTCTTATAACTATGTAAGCTCTCAACTTGCCAGTGGCGGCGAATATTCTGGCTGGCGTCTGCCTTCTGCTGATGAGGTTTATCTAATGTGGCAGAACGTGGCCAGCCTCGATGAGGTTGAAGCGGACTTCGAAAGTCCTGACGAATATGGAGCAGGCCAGCTCTATGCCTGGGATTATAATTCCCGTGTGGTCGGTGGCGATGACTCTGTATGGGATAACAACTTTGCTGTTATGGGGGTTAACTCGGTTTCCGGCACGGCTTTTATGGAAAGAGGCACAGCCATTGGCTTTTTCATGGGGGATAACGGCCTGGCGAGTGTTAAGTTTAATGATGTGGTAGATAAAGCCGGATTCCCCGCGTTTACACACAAGGATGAGCTGGCGCTGCGAGACGACGGAGCGTATTCGGATTTCTTTTTAGGACTCGCACATGAGAGTTATTCAACCCTATTAGTCCGCACCGCCAGTGTTTCTGAACCTGGAGCTGCTGCGGGCTTCGCGGCTGCGATAGTCGCTCTAGGCTGGCGACGTGCTCACAGGCGCTTACGCACGAAAAATAAGCTTAAATAAGTCAACTCGTTAGCAAGTTTGGGCGCGTGGAATGTTTAACCTTAGTGGTGGGACAACGCCGATGCGCCTGGTAATAAACTGATTGCGGAATTACCCGCTGATAATTTACATTTCTGGTGAAATAGTGACATATAAAAATAAGTCTGCGAGTGGTTGGGTATTCAAAATCGCGTTGCTCACGACTGCTGTGTACTGGTCGTGGGTATTCTTTGGCAATGTATATTGGTTTGAGAACGTGGATTTATGGGAAACGCCATTTAACTCTTCTGTCGATGAATGGTTTGGCGCTAACAATAACCTTGCCTGGCTACCAGGTGCTGTTGTCGTGGCAGCCTATTCAGTACAATTTATCTTAGTGTTAACTGGCGTTTGTTTTTGTACTTACTATGTAAGAGTATGCTTCTTCGGTGATGACAGGGGCTAACTCCTTTAATTCTGGTTACAAGGTATTTGTTGTTCAGAGTTGCCACTCCTCCCGCTTAGCCAAAAAGTAATCCAGGAATACCCGTACCTTTGCCTGTGTAGGTGTTGATGGGTGGTAGTAGGCGTAAACCTCGGCATCCTGCCACCAATAATCCTGCAGTACCGGGGCGAGTTTGTTTTGTTGTAACAGGCGCTGAATGTGGCCGGATTCCACCGGCGCGTTAATAAGCCCTAGTCCTGCTTCGGCAAGTTCTACAATGCCTGCTACGGTTTTTATCTGGCAGTGGGGCGTGGCGTAAATGTGCTCGCCGTTACTGTCTTGCAGCACCAATACGTTGCTCGGTTGGTTATACAGATAACCGATGACCTTATGCTCTGCCAGTTGGTCCGGGTGGTTGGGCATACCATGAGCTTTCAGGTAGGCTGGCGAGGCAAATACTCCGTATCGGGTTTTCCAGATGGAGCGGCGTTTTAACCCCGGGTATCTGTCGCCCAGGTAATCACCTACCGACCAGAACACGTCATAGTCGTCATCGCGAATATTGATGAGGGATTCTTTAACATCCAGCGATAAGGTGAGCTCGGGATATTGGGCGGTAAATTCGGCCATCCAGGGCACCAGTGTTTCTGTAACTACCTCATTGCTCTGGCACAGCACTCTTAGTTCGCCGCTGACTACCGTGGCTTTGGTGTGGCTCCATTGCATGAGCGCCTGGTGCTGTTCCAGTAAAGCCTCGCTTTTGTGTTTAAACGCTTTACCAAACTCGGTTAATAGCAATTGTCGCCGGGAGCGAATAAATAATGCCTGGCCAAGCTGCGTTTCCAGCTTAGCAATTTGCTTGCTGATGGCCATTACGGTTTTGGCCTCTGACTCGGCCACGCGAGACATATTGCCCGTTTCGGCCACCTTACAGAATATGGCGAGATCTTTAGGATTAATCATTGTGTAAACTAAAAGTATAAGTAACTACAGTTTTTAATATATTTATTTATCAATTGCCACTCTTTAAGCTGGAATCAGTCAAATTTTAGTGCAGAGAGGGTAAATAAAATGACATTACATTCAGGCGAGTGGCTGGTATTGGCAATGATGGCAGGCATGGTGTTGTACAGCTTGTGGGAAGCGGATAAGAATAAACTGGCGGTTATCGCAGGGCGTAAAACCAAACTCGCCATGTACAAAGAAACTATTGGTTTTTTGTGGCTGCCAACCAGTGTTTTACTCATGCTGCTGCCGTTCAACATTGTGTCGGCACAGAGTTTGGGGCTTACCTGGCAAAACAGCTGGGCCAACTGGTCTGGCGCATTGCTGGTAATGGTAGGGCTGGTTTATGTGTGCTGGCATATTCGCAGTATTCGGCCCGGTACTCCGCAGTACCAACAGTTATTTGATGCTATGCAAACCCACAACTGGCTGATGCCAGCCAATAAGCGTGAGCTGTATTGGTTTACGTGTGGGGTGTCGATGTCGGCCGGTATTTGCGAGGAGCTGTTATTCCGGGGCTTCTTCCTGGCGGTGTTTGCTGAGCCTCTGGGCGTGTGGGTGAGTCTGGTGCTGGGTAGCTTTTTATTTGGTTTGTGTCATCTCTATCAGGGCTGGGCCAATGTGCTGCGAACCGGCGTTATTGGTTTGGTGTTGGGCATTATCTATGTGCTTACCGAGTCGCTGTGGGTGGTGATTGCCTTGCATGCGCTAATGGATATTTTCGGTGGGGTGTTAGGGTATGTGGTGCATAAACACGGTCAGTGCGTATCTGAGGCGGCCACAGTTTAACCCCATAGAAAAACCAATCTTTGCAATGACCCCTACTGATTTTGTATTTTCTAACCCTGAGTACAGCTTTCTAAGTGCCGTTTATCATTTATGGTTAACGCTGCTAATTTCTGGTTAGGAGGCTGTAATGGATAACAGAGCAATTCATTTAATCATGTTCACCCTGTCGGCGATATTGTCGCTGGCAATTAAATTAAATCGTGAAGTCTACATTGGCATTAATGGCGGGCTGGATGTACTTATGGGGTCGGTGATGAGCTATCTATATGTGGTGATCCTGGTGTCTGGATACGTTACCTTTGCTCATTCTGTGACTAATAGAAAACTCCGCAACTGCATTATAAGTATTACCTGCGGTGCCTTGCTTTGGGAAGTACATCAGTACTTCCTGTCTGCCATGTATTTCGACTGGAACGACGTTGCCGCCACGCTGCTGGCGCTGTTATTTTTATTGCTGCTGCAACATTACAAGCCGGTCGATACGCCTTTAAGACCTGCCGAAAAACAGTAGTCCCACTCGGCACCTGAAATCGCACTTTCCACCTATTTCTTTTACCTTTCCTTCCTGCCGCTTGCTGCTTGCAAAACGGTATGTGATCACTTTTAACAATTAGCCCGTTTTTGTCGGTGTTTTTGTTAAAAAATATTTAAATTTGACCTTTTGTATAAAAGTGTTTGATTTCATTCAAAAGCAATCAATATCAATCACTTGAGTGGTTTTTTCTTTGCATAATGATTTTTTGTGGCGCAAATAGTCAATTAATGAGTCATTTTTTGCAATTTACGAGCTGTTAATAACCCTTTAACTTCTGCATACAGAACAAAATTGTCAGGTAAGACATCGGCTAACAGTGCTGAGAAAAACGGAATTTGATTTTACAAGTGCGTAACAAAAGGGTTCGCACAGACCGTGAAAACACAATGATATTTATGAACAGGATTGCCTTTATGTATTCATTGACTGCGACATCACTAGTAAAACCAACTCGGATAGCATCGGCAGTTTCTGCCGTGCTGCTGGCGGCCACCATGCAAAGTGCGATGGCGCAGTCGAATGAGAATAATGCACAAAACGATGCTGATGAGGATATTGAGGTGATTACGGTTGCGTCGGAACGTCGGGTTAAGCGGGTGCAGGATATTTCTGCCTCGTTAACTGCGCTTTCCAGTGCCGATCTCGAACGTAAAGCGGTGGAAAGACTTGACGATTTGCAGTTTGCGTCGCCGGGCCTCACCGTTACCGATGCCGGTATTACCCAGTCGGTAAACATTCGTGGTATTGGTCTGGCATCCGGTGACCCGGATGTAACCAACGGTGTGGGCACCTATATTGATGGGCTGTTCCAGCCGCCTATTGTCAGCACGCTTAATTTTTATGACGTGGAATATATTCAGGTACTGCGCGGGCCGCAGGGGACTTTCGCAGGTTCTAACTCCACCGGCGGTGCCATTATGGTTAATTCTCGTCGCCCTGATGTAGACGGTGGGTTCGAAGGCAATGTGTTGCTAGGTGTAGGCAACTACAATACCAAGCGGGCACAGGCCGCGCTTAATCTGCCGGTAGCCGAAACCTTTGCGGCCCGGGTGGCGGTGAATTACGAAAATCGCGACAGCTTTTACGACAGCATTGGCACCGAGCCTACTACAGCAGGTAGTCTGGACGAGAAAAGCGCAAGAGTTGGTTTATTGTGGGCTCCCACCGATGGCGCCGAGGTGTACGTTAAATACGAAACTACCGACAAGTCCAATGGCGGCTTTGCCTGGCGACCGCTGGCCAATACCGAGTTTGCCGCAGGGCGCACCGATGATATTCGCGAGCTGAGCTACAACACCGATTCTTACAACAATGAATCAGCCGATACGCTGTTGCTGGACGTTTCCTATGAGTTTGCCAACGGCATTACGGCTAAATGGGTATCCGGCGATCAGGTAAAAGAAATTGATAATATGTACGACTACGATGGCTCATCGATTGGTGACTCTACCCAGAAGCAGGTCGTGCGTGAAGATCAGGTGAGCCACGAGTTCAACCTGATATCACCGGACGAAGGCGTGTTTACCTGGGTGGTCGGGGCGTACTATCAGAAAAATGAAATCCTTGTGGATATCGACAACGGTCCGTTCCCGGTCGAAATTAATCTGCAGAATGAAAAGATCACCAAAGGCGTATTCGGTCAGGTGGGCTACGATATAAACGATGATTTATCCCTTGAGGTTGGCCTGCGTAAAGCCTGGTTTGAGGCGGGTATTCTGCCTGGTGCCGGGGTGGTGATCGGCCGTGGTATTCCGGGCTTCCCTGAAGGCGGCATTCCGGTAGCACAAATCTCCGGTGATTATGAAGACGATGAGATGATGGGCAAGGTGTCGGTAAACTATGCGCCCAACAAGCACAACAACTTTTACGCGTATGTGGCTAAGGGCTATAAGCCAGGCGGTATTAACTCTGAGACCTCGTCTTTTGAACCAGAAAAAGTGATTGCCTATGAGGCTGGCTGGAAAGGCTCGTTAATAGATGGTCAGTTACAGCCTACCATTGCGGTGTTCTACAGTGATTATGAAAACTTCCAGAATACCAACCTCGATATTACTACCGGTCGAAACGAAGTATACAACGTGGCAGAAGCCACCATTAATGGGGTGGAACTGGCGCTGAATGCTCACTTTGATTATCTGCGCCTGGACTTCTCGGCTTCTTATGTAAATTCCGATCTTGAGCCAACCCAGCCGATTGTGAATACCCGTTTACCTGGCTTACCGGATTCGCCTCTGCCACAGTGTAGTGGTGGTCTGGATCCATCCAGCGGTGCCTGTTTCGATTACGGCCCGTACCTGGCTACTTCGGATGGCGGCAATAATTTATACGCGCCGGAGTTTAGTTTTACCGCCGGTGCTGAGTATTTATTTGAGTTACCCAACGGCGCATTCCTGACACCGCGAATTAACTACGCGTGGGTAGATGAGCAGTGGACCAGCCTGTTGTACAACCCAACCACCGACCTGCTTGATTCCCGCGGTTTGTGGTCGGCGCTGATCACTTATGAGCAGGATGACTGGAAGGTGCAGGGCTATGTCCGCAACCTTACCGATAAAGAGTACATTACCGGCCAGAACCTGGATGCGAATACCGAATATTACGGCGCTCCTCGTACTATTGGTGTGGACGTAAGCTACCAGTTTTAAGGTTAGCGAACGGGTAATGAAGTTGGCGCGCAGGTAAAATTGCCCGCCAGCTTTTTGTTTTTTCTGATAAAAGCGTTTTTTTAAAAGGTAAATGAGCAACTATGTATTCTAAAGTTAAGGCAGTTATTGCCGGGTTAATCATTGGCTCTGTTGGTGGTTGTGCCACAGAGTCTGCACCTGCCGCTACGGGTAACTTATCTGTACAACAGCGTTGTGAATCGTTGCAGTCGCTAACCGCCGAGGGCGTCGACCTGGCCATCGAGTCAGCCGTTTATGTGAGTTCGGTAGAACAGCTGGCAACCCGTGAACGGCTAAGCGCCGCTCAGCAGGAAAACTTCGCGCCGTTTTGCAAAATTACCGGTTATTTTGAACAGCGCACCGGCGCAAATGGTCAGTCTTATGCCATTGGCTTTGGCTTATCCCTGCCGGACGACTGGAACGGACGCTTCCTGTTTCAGGGCGGTGGCGGACTCAACGGCGTGATCAGAGAGCCCATTGGTGCCCTGGCAGCCGGTGAGATGCCAGCCGTATTTCGCGGTTTTGCCGTAGCCAGCACCGACAGCGGCCATCAGAGTGATACCGTATTCGACCCTGCTTTTTTCGCCGATCAGGTGGCCTTATTAAACTTCTATTCTGGTGCAGTAGAAAAAACCACGCGCCTGGCTAAACAGCTGGTGGGCGACGTTTACCAGCAAGCACCGGATAACAGTTATTTTGTGGGCTGCTCAACCGGTGGTCGTGAGGCCATGACCATGTCGCAACGCTTCCCGGAATTGTTCGACGGCATTGTAGCCGGCGCGCCTGCACGGCGTACTAACCTATCGGAAATCGCTGATTTATGGTCTGCCAAGCGCCTGCGCATGGCTTCTGCAAGCGGCAACGAAACGCCTTTCTCCACAGAGCAGCAGGCTTTTATCGTCGATGAACTGATTGCCCGCTGTGATGGGCTCGATGGCAATGAAGACGGTTTAATCTTCGATGTTGAAGCCTGTGACTTTACGCCACAACAATTAAGCGGCGCTAACAACAGTCATGCTCAGTGTTTATCGGCGGATGAGGTTACGGCTCTCGATGAAGCCTTTGCCGGCCCGAAACTGCCCGACGGCCGACAGGTTTACCCGGGATTCTATTTTGATACCGGAATCAATGCCGCTGGTCGTGGAGTGCCGGGGTTATTACAGGCGGTGCCCGGGCCATTGGGCCAGTCGCGGCTCGACATGCCCTTCGACATTATTCGCGAAGTCACCATTGCCGAACATTTTCCGCTCGCCCCCGGCAATGCCTTGCTAACCAATATGTCCACATTCAGCGGTAACGGCAGCAAGTTAATGTTCTTCCATGGCGTGAGCGATCCGTGGTTCTCGGCTAAAGATACACTCAGGTACTTTAAGCAAATGGAGCAGGCGAATGGCGGAGCGGAAGCGGTAGCGCAATGGTCGCAACTGTATATGGTGCCGGGCATGGGTCATTGCGGTGGCGGTGAACGCACGCTGGACCAGTTCGATATGTTGAGCGCCGTGGTCGACTGGGTAGAGCAAAGCAAAGCGCCTGCCAGTGTCGTGGCTACCGGTGCCAGCATGCCGGGCGAGAGCCGGCCGCTTTGTCCTTTCCCGAAAGTGGCCACCTATACCCAGGGTGATGCTACGCAGGCTGGTGCCTACCAGTGCCAGTAAGCCTGTGCATTGTTATACACTGCGGCCAAAACCCTTTGGCGCAGTGTGTTTTCCCTTTGCCTTAACGCTGTGGATTAGAGAAGTCGTGATGATGAAAAAAACAATTGATCAAAACCGCAGAAAACTATTAATTGCCGCCGGTCTGTCGGTACCCGCCATGGCGTTACCCTTTGGGGCAATGGCCGGTAACTCCGCAGCGCCGCACCGGGCTTTAGCGAAGTAACTATTGCGCCGCAACTGGGTAACCTGAAAGAGGTAAGCGGCACCATGCCCCATCCGCTGGGCAGCATCGATGTGAAGCTGAACCGCGAAGGTAGTAGCGGTGTCCGTGGCGTGGTAACACTGCCTGAAGGGCTAACCGGTAGCTTCAACTGGCAGGGGCAAACAGTAACTCTGCACGGTGGAGAGAACACGCTGGCGCTAAACTAAGCGTCTGCAAAGGTTCGTGCCGCCGGGTTAAATTGCTGACCCGGCGGTACGGATGACATCGTTCCGCTCAGTCTCTATACTCAGGAGTAAGGAATTCAGATGGGCGCAATAATGCCTCAACAAGGTGAAAACGGCACCGCAGCGAATCACTTTCTCACTGCGTTATATCGTCAGTCAAAACGCATCGGCGTTGACGCCGACGCGATCCTGCAGCAGTTGAATATCCCGCTTAATATCATTGATAAACCCAATGTTCGCGTACCCAGTGAGCTGGTGGCACAGTACCAGAAAGCCATGTGGGACTTGCTGGGGGATGAGTCCATGCGTCAGTGCCGTTATCCGATTAAGTCCGGCACCTTTAATTTAATGGGCAAGCTTACGGTGCATCAGCCAACGCTGGAGAAAGCTTTGCGTCTGGGCGCCCGGTTTTACAACCTGGTGGTGCATGATGATTTCATTACGCTCAGACAGGAAGGCGACAATGCGATACTGGCCGTTAGCATTCTGGAGCCTGAGCTAGACCCGGAGTACCTGTTTTCAGAGATTTGTTTGCTTGCCTGGCATCGCTTTGCTTCCTGGCTAATTGCCGATGCTATCCCGCTCACGGAAACCCGATTTTTTTATCCGGCGCCCCGTCATGTGAGCGAATATGCCTATTTGTATCCGGGCGTACACAAGTTTGAGTGCAACGAACTGGCAATAGTTTTTCCTACCCGCTATCTGGCTAACCCGGTAAAACAAACGGATGCCTCGTTAAAATCGTTTATGGAACGCTGTCCGCTGGAGCTGTTTCGTCATTTTGAAGCCGACTACAGTTTATCTACCGAGCTTAAGCGAATGCTGGCCCGGGATCTGGCTAACTGCGATGCCTCGATTGATACCTTTGCTGAACTATTGCATATGAACCGCCGTACCTTAATGCGTAAGCTGAAAGATGAAGGGACGTCGTTTCAGAAGATTAAAGATATTGTGCGGCGCGACAAGGCGATATATTTGCTGGCCAATCAGTCTGTGCCAATCAATAAAATTGCGGAGTCGATTGGCTATTCTGATCCGGCAGTGTTCACCCGGGCGTTTAGAGGCTGGTCGGGGATTTCGCCCCGTGAATACCGCGAAAAACACCGGGCATCGCCAGTAACCAACACGTAAGGCTGTTTACCTTTATGGATCTGCAAACCCTGACAGCACAGGTAGAAAACCTCGATGCAGCGCCACCCTTTGATAAGTGGCATCCGCCTTTTTGTGGTGACATCGATATGGTTATTAAGGCCGATGGCAGCTGGTGGTACATGGGTAGTCCCATTGGGCGGGAACGGTTGGTGAAGTTATTTGCCAGTGTACTGCTTAAGGAGGGCGACGAGTATTTCCTTAAAACGCCGGCCGAAAAAGTGCGTATTCAGGTTGAAGATGCGCCATTCGTGATCACTCAGTGGCAAACGCACAACACCGAAGAAGGCCCGGCTATTGAGGTGATTTCAAACTTAGGTCATGCGGCTGTGTTATCTGAGAGCCACCCGTTGGAAGTCGATCACAGCAATCCCGACCAGCCCCGCCCTTATGTTACGCTGCACCGTGGGCTCAAGGCCTTAGTTCATCGAAATGTGTTTTATCAGTGGGTGGATATTGCCCGACAGGTTAACAAAAATGGTGAGGAGCATTTGGTTATCAACAGCGGCAAGAGCGAATTCAGCCTTGGAAAATTGTAGCGTCTGGTTAAAGCGCAGACGCTACGTTATGCAGGAACAGCGTTATCAGTTTACTTCTTCGTAAGGCATGCCCACATACTGGCGGGCAATCACTTTTTGGCCTTCTTCATGGGTCAGGTAAAAGTCCAGTTCAGACTGCATAAAGCGATCGAAAGTGGCCTTATCCATACCGTTCACTTCGCCCTGATCAAAGTCGTGCAGCATGTTGCTCATCCACCAGGAAAAACGCTCGCCGTGCCATACCCGGCGTAGCGCGATTTCAGAATAGCGTTGCGGAGCGGTTAAATCGCCATGGGCGTAGCGCTTTTGCAGCAGCTTATACAGGGTGGAAACATCTGAGGCGGCCAGGTTGAGCCCTTTGGCGCCGGTGGGCGGCACGATATGCGCGGCATCGCCAACCAGAAACAGGTTGCCCCATTGCATAGGCTCACATACAAAGCTGCGCAGCGGTGCAATCGACTTTTCGATACTCGGCCCGGTGATCAGGTTATTGGCGCTGTCTTCAGGCAGGCGCTTTTTGAGTTCATCCCAGAATGCTTCATCTGACCAGTTTTCCACTTTATCGGTGAGTGGTACCTGCAGATAATAACGGGAGCGGGTGGAGGAGCGCATGCTCGCCAGTGCAAAGCCACGCTCGGTTTTACAATAGATCAGTTCATCACTCACCGGTGGTACATCGGCAAGTACACCCAGCCATCCGAACGGATACACGCGCTCGTGCTCGGTGCGTTTTTCCTCGGGAATAGTCTGGCGTGAAACACCGTGGAAGCCGTCACAACCGGCAATATAATCACACTCAATAGTGATGTTTTCACCGTCTTTAAACAGCGTGACTTTTGGCGAGTCGGAGTCAACATTATGCAGCTGAACATCCTGACTCTCATAAAAACTGGTGAGGCCGGCGGCGTCACGAGCCGCCATTAAGTCGCGGGTGATTTCGGTCTGACCGTAACACATAACCGTATTGCCCTCGGTGAGCTTATTAAGGTCGATACGATAACGCTTACCATAGTACGCAATATCAAAGCCGTCATGCACATGGCCTTCTTCGTCCATGCGCTGATTGACGCCGGCTTCCCTAACCAGGTCGACAAAGCCCTGCTCAAGAATACCGGCGCGAATACGGCCGAGTATGTAATCCGGGCTAACCCGCTCGACAATAATGTTGTCGATACCCGCTTTATTCAGCAGTTGCCCCAGTAATAATCCTGATGGTCCAGAGCCGATAATAGCGACCTGCGTTTTTGTCTTCATAGCAATGACTCCCGGTGAACAAATCAATTCTGATGATTGAATAATGGAAGACAGCGGCCACAATTGTTATTCACTTATCCTTTAAAGTGTTGTACTTTTTAATCACATGTTAATTTTTTGTCACTGCCCGTGGCTGTTATAGGCCCGCCAGGAGAACCGTTTTGACGACAACGCAAAAGCAGATCCCGTTTTACGACCTCTACGGTGAATCCTTTATGCGCATGCAGCCGGACTTTGTGCATCTGGAGGATATTCAGTCGCGCAGTGCCGACTTAGGCTGGGAAATTAAACCGCACCGGCACGCTAATCTGGCTCAGATCATCTGTGCCTTCGACAGCCAGTGGCAGGTTCAGCTCGATGACGAGGTGCATAACCTGTCTGGCAACTGGGTGGTTACCTTACCGCCCGGGGTAGTGCATGGTTTTCACTTTGCGCCCAACACCAAAGGCTTTGTGTTATCCATTAATGCCGATGTGATTGCTAATATGGAAATGGGCGAGGATGTCAGTGCGTTTAACCAGTTGGTGTGGTTACCGCAAACCATTGAGTTTCGCAGTGCCCGCCAGGCAGAGCGCTATTTCAGCTATCTGATGATGCTGGCCGATGAAATGCACATCAGCGATCCCGGCGCGTCTACCACTATCCGGTTGTTGTTAAAGCTGCTGTTTATCACTATTGCCCGGCAACGCCAGCTCGACTCGGTTCAAAGCGGCCCTTCTGGTAGGGAAAACCGTATTCTGCTGGGCTTTCGGGAACTTATCGACAAGCACTATCAGGATCATATGACCATTGATGAGTATGCTGAAAAACTGTTTGTGTCGGTATCAACTCTAAGCCGTATCTGTCGTCAGCAGCTTTCGCAAACGCCTAAACGGCTGGTGCATCAGCGACTGATCAGTGAAGCCCGGCGGCGCTTAGTTTACACCCAGCAAACCCTGGATGAGATAGCGCTTACCCTGGGGTTTAAAGACACCGGTTATTTCTGTCGTTTCTTCAAACAAATGGAAGGCACTACCGCCGGTGAGTTTCGCCAGCAGAAACGTAAATGATGACAAGATTAATTACTAAATAATGCTTATTTATACTCGGGTTGATTATTTAACGTTATGTAATAAATGGGTTTTATAGGTTTTTTCTGGTTTTATTTAGTGCCGTTTTAAAATTTCGATATAGGAAAAACTAATGGCGTTTAGCAGTTTTCTAAACTGCAAGCGCACAGCAGGTGGCGCATACTGTAGCGTAAATACTGTACGGGCCTGCGCTTTAGTATCGCCAACGATATTGTATATTTTCATTTTTTGATTGTACTTTTTCGTCATGGTGTTTTTGCGAAGCGCTGAAAGTCCGGCAAATCAACAGGTTGTTACCCAACAGGCATAAACGGGCAACCAATACTCAGGAGCGGGTCATGAGCCAATTTGTTGTAGATGCTGACTGGTTGCACTGGCATCAGTCACCATCGGTACCAGATTTTAAGGTACCGGAAGGCGCGGTGGATGCGCACTGTCATGTGTTTGGCCCCGGTGACCAGTTTCCCTTTGCGCCGCAGCGTAAGTACACCCCTTGCGATGCGTCTAAAGATCAGTTGTGGGCATTGCGTGATCACCTTGGCTTCAGCCGTAACGTGATTGTTCAGGCAACCTGCCATGGTGCTGATAACCGGGCGCTGGTGGATGCATTGAATCACTCCAATGGCCTGGCTCGCGGGGTGGCTACGGTTACCGAGTCTATAACCGATGAAGCGCTGCAAAGTTTGCATACAGCCGGCGTGCGCGGGGTTCGGTTTAACTTCGTGAAGCGTCTGGTGGATGCATTGCCGTTTGACGCACTGAAAGTCATTGCCGATAAAATTAAGCCTTTGGGCTGGCACATTGTGATTTACTTTGAAGCCCAGGAGCTGCCCGAACTCTATGATTTCTTTACTGCGCTGCCCACCACAGTGGTGGTGGATCATATGGGTCGTCCGGATGTGAGTAAGCCGGTAGATGGCCCTGAGTTTGCGTTGTTTTTAAAGTTGCTGGCAGAGAACGAAAACTTCTGGAGCAAGGTAAGCTGCCCGGAGCGCATCTCAAAGGTTGGCCCGACTGGCAGCTACGAAGATGTGGTGCCGTTTGCCAGAACCGTGGTGGAACGTTTCCCGGACCGTGTTTTGTGGGGTACCGACTGGCCGCATCCGAATATGAAGTCGCACATGCCTGACGATGGCCATCTGGTGGATATGATCCCCAGAATTGCGCCAACTGAGGCACTGCAGAAAAAATTACTGATTGATAACCCTATGCGCCTGTACTGGGCGGATTAGACACCGTGCCGGCAGATATTACCGCCGGTAGTAACGAAACGGGAGTTTTTATGAAGATTGTTGTCGTAGGACCGGGTGCATTTGGCATCAAGCATTTAGATGGTCTGAAAAATATTGATAGCGCTGAGGTAGTAGGCCTGGTAGGTCGTAACGCAGCGAAAACCCAGGCGGTGGCAGACGAATATGCCATCCCCAATGTTTATACCTCGCTGGAAGAGGCGCTGGAGAGTGATGCCGATGCCGTGATCCTGTGCACCCCAACGCAGATGCATGCCGCCCAGGCGATTGCCTGTATGAAAGCGGGCAAGCATGTGCAGGTTGAAATTCCGCTGGCTGACAGCTGGGAAGACGCCCAGGAAGTGCTCAAAGTACAGGAAGAAACCGGTAAGGTGTGCATGGTGGGTCATACCCGTCGCTTTAACCCGTCGCACCAGTATGTGCATAACAAAATTACCGCCGGTGAGCTCAACATTCAGCAAATGGATGTGCAGACTTACTTCTTCCGCCGCAAGAACATTAATGCCAAAGGCGAGCCGCGTTCATGGACCGATCACCTGCTGTGGCACCATGCCGCTCACACGGTAGATTTGTTTGCCTATCAGGCAGGCAGCAAAGTGGTTAAGGCGAATGCTATCCAGGGGCCAATTCACCCGGAGCTGGGCATTGCCATGGATATGTCTATTCAACTGCTGGCTGAAAATGGCGCGGTGTGTACGCTGTCTTTATCATTTAATAACGACGGCCCGCTGGGCACGTTCTTCCGCTATATCTGTGACAACGGCACCTACATTGCCCGTTACGATGACCTGGTGGACGGCCGGGAAAACGCCATTGATGTGTCGCAGGTAGATGTGTCGATGAACGGTATTGAGCTGCAGGACCGGGAGTTTGTCGCGGCCATCAACGAAGGGCGCGAGCCGAATAGCAGTGTTGCTAAGGTCTTTGACTGTTATCGTGTACTGTATGAGCTTGAGCTGCAGCTAAACGCTCAGTAATTTATCTCTGTACTCAGTAAACCGAAGGGATTAGCGCTATGTTACAACGCAAACTGGCTGGCCGCCTGGTATCAGAAATTGGCCTGGGGTGTATGAACCTCAACCATGCCTATGCCAAAAAGGTCGATCAGGCCACGGCGACCAGCCTGCTGACCAAAGCCTTTGAGGCGGGTGTCACGCATTTTGATACAGCAGCACTGTATGGTTTTGGCAGTAACGAAAAGATGGTTGGCGAAGCGATTAAACCGTTTCGCCAGGATATCTTTCTGGCCAGTAAATGCGGCATGACCGGCGTTAACGGTAAGCGAACTATTGATGGCCATCCGGCCACCTTAAAGGCCACTCTGGATACCGCGTTAACCAGCCTGCAAACAGACCATATCGACCTTTATTACCTGCACCGCATTGATCCGGATGTACCGGTAGAGGAAAGCGTAGGTACCTTAGGTGATATGGTTAAAGCCGGCAAGATAGGTGCGGTAGGATTATCGGAAGTCTCGGCTGAGACGCTGCGCAAAGCCCATGGCGAATATCCCATTGCGGCGCTGCAGACCGAGTATTCCCTGTGGACCCGCAATGCCGAAATCGCGGTGCTCGATGCCTGTAAAGACCTAGGTGTGGACTTTGTGGCATTCAGTCCGCTGGCTCGTGGTTATCTTGCTGGTGGCGTGGATCCGGCCAGCATGGGCGACGGTGATATTCGTAAAGGAATGCCCCGCTTCCAGGGCGATAACTGGGCTGCTAATCAGCAGTTGTATGCCGACTTTGCATCACTGGCGGCCTCTGCAGACATTACCCCGGCACAGTTAGCTATGGCCTGGGTACTGGCGCAGGGAGAGCACATTCACGCACTGCCGGGGACCAGCAGCGAAGCGCATCTTATGGAAGATTTACAGGCCAGCGGCCTGCAACTGCCACCGGAATTGCTGGTGAAGGCCGATGAGCTGATCAATCGCCAGACGGTGAAAGGGGCTCGTTATCCGGCCGGCGCTCAGGCCGACATTGATACCGAGGATTTTGCCGACGAGTAATCATAAATCAGTTCACCCAACCTGGGTGAACTGACTTGCTGTCCAGGCTAGCGTTCCGCCAGCGCAAGAGCAGCATTCACAGTAAACAGATAAAGCCCGCCCACGTTGATCACATATTCATTTTCGCCCCACAGGAATGGCCAGTTTTCTTTATTCTCCGGCAAGTCCGGCTTCAGAATTAATACCCCCGGTACGATGGCACCACTGATAAACGAGTAGTCTGCCCGGTTCATACCATACGCCACCTTTTTCGAAACCGTACCGACATTAGAAACAAAGGAAATGTCGGAGTCCGGGTGGGTGCCGTACAGGTAGTCGAGAGAGCGGTAAATTAACTCAGAATCGAATAAATCAGGAAAGGCAGTGTGGAGGTAGTACTGGGTAATTGCCATCTGCAAAACAGTGGCATTGCCCGCCCAGCCGTATTCGGTAATGGTGACACCGAACGGGTTTTTGCTGGTGGCGGCTTCAAGCGCTGGTTTATATTGCTGTGCCGCCCGGCGAATGCGCTGTGCATAAGCCTTGTCCATGTGCGGTAGAGCGCGAATAGCAATCACCGCCGCACGATTGAATTCCCCTTCGATATAGGGCAGTAAGTCTTTTACTGCGCGCTGGTATTTTTTGTCGCCGGTGGTAATCAGCAGCTCTACTGCAGCTTTGAGTTTTTCCTCTTCCAGACCACCGCCGGTGGTATTGCCCACCTTAAATATGTCCGGTGCATGGCCCGCTTCCTCCTGCCAAGCGGCAATAGCGGTGTCGCGGCATTCGGCCGCCAGGGCAGGATTATAGTCGGCCAGTGCCCGACTCGCTGCGGCCAGTGCTGCCATAGAGCCGTAGTTAAGCGGGGTGGATTTACTGGTAAACGCCCAGCGGTCGTCAAATACGCCGCTGCGAGTGCCATCCGATTCGGTATCACTCATGGCCGGATCGTAGATCAGATTGTCGGTCATGGTGAGGCCGTCGCCAAGGTGAGTATATTGGCTTAAATCGGGCACGATAATGCCAGGAATAGCGTGGCCTACGGCTTTATACTGCGCCAGCAATGCCAGACTGCCGTGCTCTATTTGCTGTAACAAATCGGGCTTGCCGTCCGGCACATGAATATCCACATATTTGCGTTCGTAATCAACCAGCGTGGTATCACGGGTCAGGCCAAATTCTTCCCAGGTCTGCACCAGTGAGGTAATGGTGTGATACTGCGTTTGCGTGCGGATATCGTAATCGCCGGCATCATACCAGCCGCCTACATTTAGCCCTGGAATATGCTCGCCCGGTTCGTAGGGTGTATCGGTAGTGGGCCCCTGAGCATATAAATCAAAGTGGGTGTGATTTACCGGTGCCTGCAAAGCATCATCCAGGTGAGAGGCGCCATGCCACACCCGGTAGGCCTCGTTGATCAGCATGTGATCCATCTGTACCGGGAAATAGTGGTCGAGGGTAGGGTGCCAGGCGTTATCCAGCACCGAGGCATCAATCGAAAATGGCGCGGTGGTGGTTTCGCCATAGCGCAGCTGGTACACACCGCTGGTGGTGACATCGCTGAAATCAAACACCGCATACTGATAGCGGGTGTAGTTGTCGTGCTTTTCAGGCTGGCGCTTTTTAACGGTGGTCGTGGAGCCGTCGGGATTAACTCGTAATAACTCGGCATCGCCGGACAGTGTGGCTCTGGCATCCAGCTCGATGATTGCCCGCTTGGTTTGTTGCGGCAGATAACCTACCTGCGAATGGCCAATAACCGGAGCACGTAACCAGTTGTCATCCGTACTGGCCGTTAGCTGCCATTTAGCCAGCGTACCGCTCTTGCCGGCAGGCAGCAGGCCACGCACCACATACCAGCCATTCTGGGCCTTAGCACGCCCGTCATAAAGCGCCAGAGGCAGTGACTCTGACTTAATGGAGACTCGTTTCTGCGGGCTTTCCGGAGCGAGTACCAGGTGTTGGCCGGTGGCCAGCGGCTGTGGCTCATGCTCGCCGATGATTTCTTTTACGCCAGTGGGGTAGAGCGGGAAGCTGCCGGGTTTGCCGTCGGCCAGAAAGCTGGTTTCCATATAAGTGGCTGGTAAAAATTCCATATTGAAGCCGGCTTTACCTTCCAGCGCGGGCGGTAGCGGGTTGGGCGACGAAAGGGTAATTTCAACGCCGTTATTTATGGGCCTGGCGGTAATGGTGTAGGTAAAATCATACTCCGGATACGCGAGAGTGGCGCTGATGGTACCCGATGCCTGATCGACTTTGCGCTCCACAAAGGTGGGAATTGGGTCCCACTGTTCGGGTGTGGCACTGAGCCTCACATCGCCGTTGGTTGCGGTGCGCTCGCCAAAATGAATCAGCTCAACACCACTAATTTTGGAATCACCAAATAAACCGTTGTACCAGTTGCTGAACACAACCACATCCAGACTCGGCTGGCTGAAATACTGCTTATCATTAAGCTTAGGGGTAGCCGCCAGGGTGATTGTTGATGCAGTGGCAAAGGCGCCGGCAATGGCGACAGCAAGAAGTTGTTTTAGCACGCAGTCTCTCCGTTTTTAATTGTAAATAAAAGGTTATCCATCTCGCGGGCAATTAAAATTACGGTATCGGTTATCGCTATTGTGATTTCATCATTTAAGAGGGGAAGAAAAAAGCGAGTCAGTGACAGCAATGGGAGAGCATGCCACTGACTGCAAAAAAAGGGAGTTAAACCTCGCAGCGAATGAGCGGCTCTATGTTTTTTATGTAGAACGCATACAGGGCGTTATGCAGCTCTTCATCGAGCGGCGGTAATCCCGCGATGGCAGCATTTTGCGATACCTGTCTGGCAGAGCTGGCGCCGGGAATAATGGCCGACACGGCCGGATGATCGAGGATCCAGCGCATGGCAAATTGCGCCATGTTGAGGGACGCCGGTTTAAAGTCTTGCAGCTGTTTAACCAGTGCCAGGCCTTTATCGAACTCGATACCGCTGAAGGTTTCGCCCACGCTGAAGGCATCGCCGTCTTTATTAAAGTTACGGTGATCGCTGTCGGCGAACCGGGTATGCTGATCAAACTTACCGGTTAACATGCCACTGGCCAGCGGCAGGCGTACGATAATGCCCACCTGTTGCGCTGCGGCCTGATCCAGCAACTCGGTGACCGGGCGCTGACGCATCAGGTTAAAAATGATTTGCAGTGAGGTCAGATCGGCATGCTGCAAACAAATGTGCGCTTCGCGCAGGGTTTCCACACTGGCGCCGAAATGCTGTATATGGCCTTCCTGCTGAACTTCACGGAGCCAGTCAAAGATAGCGCCTTCGCTGAGTACCTGCTCCGGGATACAGTGCAGTTGCAGTAAGTCCAGGCTGTCCTGTTGTAATCGGTCCTGGGCGCGTTTTACTGAGTCGCGCAAGTCCTGTAGGGAATAGCCATCCGGGTAGGTACCTTCGCCGCGGCCGTATTTGGTGGCGATAACCGCATCGGGTGCATTCGTCGCCAGTACTTTGCCCACATAGGCTTCACTCTGCCCGGCGCCATAGACATCGGCGGTATCAAAAAACGTAATGCCGTCGGCAACGGCTTGTTCGAGTATGGCTTTTGCCGTGGGCTCGTCAATGGGGCCGAAATCGCCACCAAGCTGCCAGCAGCCTAAGCCGACTTCACTGACTGCAAGCCCGGATGCGCCAAGCACACGTGATGGGATGGATTTAACTGACATTGAATCTCCTCTTGGTACTTCGGTAAATGTGTGGTTTATACGGTATCACTCACGAAAGGACCTCGGCCTTTTGTGGCGTGGCGCAGTAGCGGCGTATAAAGTCTTCATGAGCGGGCAACTGAGCGACGGCTTGTAGCACCCGCTGGCGTTGCTGCTGCATAGACTGATGAAGTTGTGCATCAGACAGCATAGCGGCAGCAGGGTGATGAGAATCCGGCGTTACGCCCTGGCCCAGCATGACCTGCGCCCAGGAATCTACCCGGAACAGTTCGTTCTGCTTCTGGAAGGCATGCGCCTGCTCTTTAAATAAGGCAATGCGCGTTTGCGGAGAATCAGGGACAGTCATATTTTTACAGTGCTCCCAAAACGGGCTGTCGTCGCGCTGGGTAACGTGATAGTGCAGAATAATAAAGTCGCGAATGCGTTCCAGCTCCAGTTGGGTTTGCTGGTTGTATTCATCTGCCAGCGCCTGATCATTACCGCCGTGAGGAAACAACTGCATAAACCGGGTGATCCCCATAATAACCAGATGAATACTGGTGGACTCAAGCGGCTCCACAAAACCACTGGCCAGCCCCAGAGCCAGGCAGTTGCGATGCCAGGTTTTGTTACGTCGGCCGGTTTTAAAACGCAGGGTTCTGGGCGTGGTAATCGTTTCGCCCTTAACGTTTTGCATAAGTTGTTCGCTGGCTGCGTTGTCATCCATAAACGCGCTGCTGTAAACGTTGCCATTGCCGGTTCGATGCTGCAGCGGAATTTCCCACTGCCAACCGGCAGGATGCGCGGCAGAGCGGGTAAAGGGTGCGGCAGGCTCCGTGCTGGTGGTTTGTACGGCACAGGCACTGTCACAGAGTAACCAGTGCGACCAGTCTTCGTAACCGGTGTGCAGGGTTTCCTCAATCAGCAGCCCTTTAAAGCCGGTGCAATCGATAAAGAAGTCACCTTCAATCAGCTCGCCACTGGCCAGTCTGAGCGCTTTAATATCGCCATTATCGTGTTGCAGAACCTGACTGATCACCCCATCGCAATGGGTAACGCCTAGGTTGCTGCAAAAGCGCTTTAAAAACGCTACGTAGTTGCCGGCGTCCAGGTGATAGGCATACTGAATGTTGCTTTGCGCTGAGGTGGCAAACTTGTGCTGACGAGCAGCTTCGAGCTCAAAGCAATAGTCACCGTAGTCGCCTTCCAGCCCGCGGGCTTTGGCGCTCAGATAAAAATGCACAAACTCGGCCAGCCAGCTTTGCTGACCGGTCATTCCAAAAGAGTGAATGTACTGCTCACCAATGCGTCCCCAGTTTTCAAACCGGATACCGAGCTTAAAAGTAGCGGCGGTGGCGCGCATAAACGCCTGCTCGTCGATTTGCAGCAATTTATGAAACGTACGTAAGGGCGGGATAGTCGCTTCTCCCACACCTATGGTGCCAATGGTGCTGGATTCCACCAGTCTGATATTAACCAGTGGCCCCATTTTGCGGGCCAGCGCTGCAGCGGCTATCCATCCTGCGGTGCCGCCGCCGGCTATTACTATTTGTTTGGGTGGTGTTGTCATGAGCGGGTTACTTATTTAACTGATTGATAATGATAGCGCGTAAACGCCGGGCCGTGACTTCGTCTATGCTGCCCAGTACGCCTTTACCTGACTCAGGTAAATGCGCATGGGGCAAATTGCTGTCGCCAAACACGTAATAATCGAACAACGCCTTAAAAGCCGCTTTCTCACGCTCGGGCCTGTCGCGAATGGCCAGCATGGCATGAAACAGTGCCGGCATGCCAGAGCCGGCCAGCGATGGTGCCTGCGACCACCAGTAATTCACCAGTACGTTAAAATCGCTCAGGCCTTCTACCTGATGCCACCACATACTGGGAATGAAAATCCCGTCACCCGGCGCTAGTTCGGCGATCTGCGCATGCTTAAGGGCTTCAGCAAAACGCGGGTAACGAGCAAAGTCCGGCTGATGAAAATCCACCATGCTGATCACCTGGCCGCCTGGTGTGCGCTCTACCGGGCCGGGATACAGATTGGCTATTTGCTCTGGCGGAAAGACGATAATTCTGCGCCGCCCGGCCACGCAGCAGGCAATGTTTTCCATATTGTCAAAATGGCAGGATGCCAGCGACCGGTTACCCACCCAGATACTCACCAAAGGATCATATTCTGCATCGGGGTTTAGCTCGGCAGGCTTACTAAAGCGCACGGCATCCTTAAGGCCCGGAAAAAACTTATCCAGTGGTGCCGACGCCATATAAAGCGACTCATCCTGGGATTTACCGGCGAGCTCATCTAAAAACGCATCGACCCGGCCGGTGACACTCTGGTAATTCAGCGAGCTGGCATCTTCGGTATAGAAATAGCGGCCATTAATGCTGGCCGGCGCCCGGTAAATCATCGATGGCCGGCCATTATAAAAGGGCTTCAGATAGGCGGCAGCACCGGCGGGGCCCGATGCTGACTGGCGGGTAAGCGCCCAGTCTTTAGCGATACCGCGTAAGACAACCGGTTGGGCAGCCTCAGCCAGCGTTGTAGCAGCAGGCGCAGTACCTGCGGCTATTTCCCTCACCGCGGTGCTGATGGGCGGCAGACTATCAGGCATAGGCCTGCAGCTCCTCGTGTTTGCGGATGTTTTTCAGATCTATAAGGGTCTGGAGGTTATTCAGTGATATCATCGCCAGATACAGCCCTTGCAGGTAATTGTGCTGATGCAGGGTGTGTAAATCGGTGGCTGACAGGGCAGCGACTTTCTCTTCGCTGACAGCAAAATGGCCGCCGAGAGTGTGTTTAGAGCCATCAACGAGCTCAATGTCTACAGTCATAGGCTCCAGTAACCCCATAGAGTGCCACATACTCACCATGTCACTGGTGACCTGTACGCCGTTATGGATCACCGCCAGTATTGAACTGATGCGGTTTAAGTAGTCAGAATTTCCGCCTTTGGGTAAAAACAGCGGTTTGCCCTGCTCGGTGGAAAGTTTGGGGTGGCTGGCATCCACATGGACCATTACCTGATTCCCGTTTTCATGCAGACCAATGGCAAAAGGGCCGCGGGCGACTGTGGCCGGCACATAGTCTGCCGCCCAGCCAGACTGTTGACGCAGGGCCTGGTAGCTTTCTGGCAGTGTTTCGTTGAGAAACAGGTTTTCGCCGGCTTCCAGGCCGAGTAACGCCACCATGGTAAAATCGCTGGCGGTTTTATCGGTGGGATAGAACAGCACCGGATAGTGTTTGATGACGTTGGCCAGTTCGGTAGCGAACACCGGAACAGAAGCCACATTGTCGCCGAAGTCGGCGCTGTAGTGGGGGATGACACGCAGATCCTTGTGCGTCACGTTATCGAGCAGGGTGTAATTGTTATTGTTCATTGCTTACCTTTTTTAAACGTAAGAAGGCCACCGAAGTGGCCTTGTGTTACTTAAAACGGTGATCAGAAGGTGTACCGGGCGCCTAACTGGTAGCGCGCACCGAGGTCTTCGAGATACCACAGCTGGTTAGCCGTTCGGCCATGTTCGCGGCTGTTTTCGCCGGTAATGTTGATGCCTTCCACAAATACCGTAAGGTTGTCGTTAACGGCGTAACTGACGTTAGCATCCAGCTGATAATAGTCCTCAATATAGGCCGGGTTGTTAGACCCTTTGTAGTTAGCCCGGTTGAGGAATTCATCACGCCAGTTGAGGGCGAAACGTGCCGTCCAGCCGTAGTTCTCGTAGAGTAATACGAGGTTGGCTGTGTCACTCAGGCCGGTCAGGGCAAACTGCGAGACATTCGGGTTGCCGGTATTATCGAAACCTATGTCACCACGCACGATGGTGTAGTTAGCCTGCACACCAAAGCCGGTTTCACCAAAGAAGTGCTGTACCGCCAGTTCGGCACCGTACAGTTTGGCTTCCTTGTTATTTTGCGGGTAAGAGGTACGGAATACCAGTTCCGGATCGCCTTGCTGCGGTATAAGATCCCATCCCGGAGTTTCACCTAACTGCAGAATTTGCTCGGCAGAACCGGTGTAGTCATCGGCACCATTCGGGAACGCTTCAGGGTGTTCAAGTAACACCATCATTGCAAACAAGGAAGTATCGTCTACCGCAAAGCCGCGGTCGCGTAGGGCCTGGGCAGCGGCGATAGCACGCGGGCCTGAGGTCTGGTCCTGAATACCAAAGAAGGCTCTGTCCTGCTGGCCGGTGCCAATAAAGTTAGCTACCCGTTTCTCAAAGAAACCGAATGACGCATAACTGCTGTCGTCGTAGTAATACTCAAACGACAGGTCGAAGTTATCCGATTCCAGCGGTAACAGCCCCGGGTTGGAAGACGATGCCGTTGCTCTGGCCCCATTGATAGTTGAGCCGGTTAAACCAAAGCCACTGGGCGAAACCCGCAGTGAGCCATAGCCGGCGCGGGCAATGGTTTTACTGTAGGAGAAACGGGCTTTAACGTCGTCGGTTAGCATGATGTCAAAATCAAGGCTGGGCAGCAGGTTGTCGTAATCCGCGTCAACAGACAGCGGCTGCGCTGAGGTTGACGGATCGGTATACAACGCGAAGTCGTTGTTGTTTTCCCAGATCAGGTAGCTAGGTGGCGTCACCAGAGAGGTGGATTCCACATCGGTGGTTTCGTAGCGCATACCGGCCAGCACGTTAATGGGCATATCATTCCATTCGGCTTCAATATGCACCTGGAAGTAAGCCGCCATGGTGTCTTCCTTCACCGTGTCATTATTGGAAAACACGCTGCTGACACCAAAGAAGTTAGCATCTGACGGGTACAGGGCAATGCCTTCCCGCGCCAGCGCTACCGGATCGGCAATAAAACCGATGCCCTGGCTTTCGCCGATGTCGTAGTCATCAAACAGGCCGCCTACGTTGATTTGTTCCAGCAAGCCATCAGAGAACTCGCCCGGGTTGGCAATACCCCAGTTACCTAATGTCATGTTGTCACCGGCAGTCTGGCGGGCATTCATTTCCATTGCGCGGCCTTCGGCACCAAACTGGAACTTGCCGTTATCCATGTAATAAGTACCGTCAAACTTAAACTGAGTGATCTCGGTAACCTGAGATGCGTGACGGAAGCGCAGAATGGATGAGCCCACATCGCCGGCATCAACTATACCGTTGTTATTGCCCCGTAAGGAGTCGTCGTACACGTTGCGGTAGCTGGGCAGTTCGCTGTCGTACCACCACTCGCGGGAGGCCACGGATGGTGCGCCTATGCCCACGGCAATTTCACCGGTTGCCAGGTTGTCGCTGGGGCCGCTGGGTAAGCTTTCCATTTTGGAGTTATGTACGTCGAAGTTCAGCGAAAGAGCATCGCTTACGTGGTACACCACATTAAAACCAAGCGAGTTCAGGGTGTTGGTTTGTTCACGATACTGTTGCTCGTAACCTTCATCCACTGTGCCGTTATAGTTTTCGGCTATGTAGATAGGCGTGGCCACCGGGCCATCATCAAAGATAACGCTGGTGACGTTAGAGCCGTTCTGGACCCAGTTAGTGATTTCGCCGCGATGTTCGGTGATTTCGTTCTCGGCAAATACATAGTCCAGCGTGGCTGTAATGTTGTCGGTGGGCGCGTATTGCATGGTGATTTGGGCGTTAGTCCGATCCCGTTGAGTATCGGAAAAGGCGTAACGTAAATCGTTTGGACGAGCGTACAGTTGCCCGGCCTCCGGCGTGTTCTGATAGATCGACATGTCGGCATTGTTAAACAGCGTATCCGGGTCGTTAGGATCGCCCCAGGTACCAATGTTCCAGTCGTTCACCGTAGCACCTGCGTAACCCGAATCACGCTGTTGTACCACGGCAGCCACATTCACTCCGAAAGTGGCCTCTTCGTTAGTCCAGTTCATCAGGCCGGAGAGCTCTGGTGTAATGTCGTCGCCGGCGCGGTTAGTGGTGTCGTGCACCGCTTTGGCGCCAACGGTGGCGCTAAAGCCCGGATTATCCAGCGGTCGTGCGGTAATGATGTTGATGGTGGCACCAATCCCGCCGGTAGCGATGTTGGCCTTACTGGTTTTATACACCTCAACGGCGCGAACACCGTCTGATGCCAGGTTACCAAAGTTAAACGCGCGGGTACCGCCACCACGGGTGGTACCATCGGCGCCACTGCCGCCGCCGTAGGTTTGTGCGGCAGGCATCATACGGCCGTTGAGGGTGATCATGTTATTCTCACCACCAAAACCGCGCACGGTGACTTCGTTACCTTCACCGTTGGAGCGGCTGATGGATACACCGGTAATACGCTGTAACGACTCTGCCAGGTTAGTATCCGGGAATTTACCAATGTCTTCAGCGGAAATCGCGTCGACTACGCCGACTGAATTTTGTTTGATGGATGCTGCCTCGGTAAGACTGGACTTCAGGCCGGTAACCTCAATCACCTCAACCAGGTCATCATCCGGTGTCTGCTGCGCCATCGCCGGTAACATTACGCTGGTGCCAAGCAGCAGCGATATGCTTTGCGTCAGTATCGTTTTCTTATACGGAAATTTAGATTTCATGTGTGCCCCGTTAATTTTCCTTAATCACTTGTTTACGACTTCCTTGCGTTGCTCCTGGCTATTCGGACCATTTAGTGGCGTCATTGCCGGACGCAAGCGTAAACAAACTGTTAACGAATGGTAGCGAGGTAGTGAAGAGCTGCTATTATTTTTTTTCACAACGGGATACCTATTAATCGCGTCGGGAAAAATAAAGATCCGGATAGCATCCGGTTCTTTCAGCTATTAATGGCCTGCAGTTTAAGGCGTCCCGGAGGTGAGGGAGGGGGGTAAATAATGATAATCCCGCAGTGCTAAACGAAGCGCAGTATTACCTATCGCAGCACCGAGCGCAGCAAATAGCAGAGCCCTTAAGAATGGCTGCAATGGCAGGCGGGATCTGGATTGATGTGAACAGGCTGGTAATGCGCCTGTGGATAATCGTTTGCGAGTGAGAAACGATGGAAAAAAACTACCTAATAAGCCAATTGCAAGACCTTGAGGGAGGCTGTCAATCAGCAGGCCGTCGCTACCTGCCATGGAGATTGTTGCCTGCCCGGCAAACACGATAAAAACGAATATCAGGCTGAAAAATGCGTTTATCACCCCGCCGATAAGGGTCTCTCTGAAGATATAAGCCGATAACGATTGGTCAGGCTGCATTAGATGAGTTTCCTGTGATGATCTGGTTAATTAAATGTAAATTTAATCCTCGTGTTAGCGGTTAACAAATCGTTTATATAGAGCTCGGCATTGATAAAATTGATACCTGTATAAGCGGCATCACAAGCATGTATTTGCTAACGCGAATGTGTGTACGCAAAAGGCGAAGTGCGTAGGTTTAAGGTTTGGTTTGTTCCAGTATGGTTAAGAAGCTGGCCTGCAGGCGGGTGGGTGTCCAGCCCTTGCGCAGGGTGTAACCGATCTGCCTGGCCGGGTCGCCTAGTTTGAGCGGACTCACCGCCAGCAGGCCGGCCTGTACGTCTACCTCCACCTGCCGGGCTGGCAGCAAGGCCGCGCGGTCGCTGTTTATCAGCATTCCCCGGGTGGCAACCAGCGAACTACATTCAATAATGTCACCGGGTACGGGTAACTTCATGGTGGCGAACAATTCTTCAAATATGGCCCTGGCTGGCGTCCCGGTTTTAGGCACTATCCATTTTAGTGATGACCAGTGGGTAGCGCTGAGCGTAGGCTCAGTAGCAAGCGGGTGACCATGGCGAAACACCAGCGACAGGTTGTCGTCGAACAGATGATGCTGGGTAATTTCATCACTCAGCGGCGGGAAGCGCAGTGCACCAATTAATATATCTATCTGACCGTGCAACAGGGCATGTAGCTGCTCTTCATAGGGGCCGTCCACAATGCTGATGTGCGCCTGTGGCGCCAGCTCGGTGAGCTTTAGCACCGCGTTAGGAATAATACTGGTGCGGGTTAATGGCAGGCTACCCAGTTTGAGTGAACCATGGCCGGAGCCTGCCAGCTCCTGCAATTCATCCAGTCCCTGCTGTAGTTCCGCAAAGTACAGCCCGGCTAAACGGCTTAACTGACGTGCCCGCCAGGTAGCCTCAACGCCCGTAGGAGAGCGGGTAAATAAACTCTGCCCGCATAGTGTTTCGAGCTCCTTTATGGTGCGGTGAAGGGTGGGTTGGGTTAACCCCATGACTCGTGAGGCCGCGGTGTAGCTTTGGTGTTCGACCACCTGGATAAGGGCTGCCAGCTGGCGCGCACCAATGCCCCTAAGGAAGATCAGCCGGGCAGTGCGGTCGGCATTAAACAGGGTATTGGCAAAGTGCTCAATATAAGCAAAGCCGCGCTCAAAACGGCGCAGAAATACCTCTCCTTCCGGCGTAACAAACATGCCGGTGGTGGCCCGTTTAAACAGCGGTACGCCAATAGACTTTTCCAGTTTTCGAATGCTCTGAGTAAGCGCCGATTGGGTTAAGTGAACATGCCTTGCCGCCTCGGAGAGATTAGCATGCTTGCGAATTTCCAGCGCGCAGAACAGGTGTCGGATATTAAATTGCACAGCATTTGTCTTTGGTATTTTTTATCATTATAGAAAATCTTAATGGACTTTTACATCTTTCTAAACGGAATTTCACCGCTGCCAGGCGCATACTGATGCCATCAGAAATTACTTCACCGAGGCTGTTATGGCGGTATGTGTTACCGGGTGTCCACGCCCATCTAAGCAAACAATCGAAAATTACGCAGGGGCTGAGGCGGCCACAGTGCACGAAGCACAGGGGCGCAAGGGGCTGATGGCGGAATACATGACGCCTATCTATAAGCCGGCGAAAATTGCCGGGCCTGCGGTGACCTGTCAGGTAGCGCCGGGCGATAACTGGATGATTCATGTTGCGGTGGAACAGTGTCAGGCAGGGGATGTGCTGGTGGTTGTGCCAACCAGTCCTTGCATTGATGGCTTCTTTGGCGATCTGCTGGCCACCTCTTTGAAAGCCCGCGGCGTGCAGGGGCTGGTTATTGCTGGTGGCGTAAGAGATACCGCCACACTGGAAGAAATGGCATTTCCGGTATGGTCGAAAGCCATTTATTCGCAGGGCACGGTGAAAGAAACCATTGCCAGTGTTAATGTGCCGGTGGTGTGCGCCGGTGCGCTGGTAAACCCCGGTGATATGGTGGTTGCCGATGAAGATGGTGTAGTGGTGGTTGCCCGCGAGGAAGCCGACGAAGTTCACGAAAAAGTGCTTAAAAGAGTCGCCAACGAAGAGTCCAAGCGAGTGCGCCTGGCCAACGGTGAACTCGGGCTCGATATCTACAATATGCGCGAGCGACTGGCCGAAAAAGGCCTGCGTTATGTGACCTACGAAGAACATAACAGCGGTAATAAAGCGTGAGAGCCATTCCCTGCAGTTTAATGCGTGGCGGTACGTCCAAAGGTCTGTACTTTCAGGCTAAGGATCTACCGTCCGACAGCGCTGTTCGCGATCAAGTTTTGCTGGCGGCCATGGGGTCGCCGGATAGTCGTCAGATTGACGGCATTGGTGGCGCGCACCCGCTTACCAGCAAGGTGGCTATTGTCAGCCCGTCACAGCGGGATGATGCCGATGTGGACTACTTGTTTTTACAGGTGGTGGTCGACAAGGCTGTGGTCAGCGATGCCCAGAACTGCGGCAATATTCTGGCTGGTGTTGGGCCCTTCGCCATCGACGAAGGACTGGTAGCGGCTAATGAAGACGTAACCGATGTGCGCATTCACATGGTTAATACCGGTGCCCTGGCGGTTGCGCAGGTACAGGTAAAAAATGGTAAGTCCGTGTATGAGGGCGATGCCGAAATCGACGGTGTGCCCGGTGGGGCAGCGCCGGTGCTTATAGACTTTCTGGATATCGCCGGCTCCAGCTGTGGGGCTTTACTGCCTACGGGGAACGTTACCGATACCTTTGAAGGCGTCACTGTAACCTGTATTGATAACGGTATGCCGGTAGTGATGATGGAAGCGCAGGACTTCGACCTTCAGGGCGATGAATCTCCTGAACAACTGGAAGCCAATGCCCGGCTAAAAGACAAGGTGGAAGCCATCCGCTTACAGGCCGGTAAGAAAATGAACCTGGGTGATGTGAGCAGTAAAACCGTGCCAAAAATGACCCTGGTTTCGGCGCCGGTAAATCATGGCTTACTCAATACCCGCTCATTTATCCCTCATCGAGTACATGATGCGATTGGCGTATTAGGCTCGGTCAGTGTGGCCACTGCTTGCGTTATTAAGGGCGCGGTGGGTAATAGCTACCTTGGTGAAGACCACGACTATTCCGCTTTGAATATTGAACATCCCACCGGCCAGTTTACTGTGGCCATGGAGGTGGAAGGTGAGGAGTCGGCAGACACACTTACTATACGTCGCGCGGCATTACTGCGCACCGCGCGCTTGCTAATGCGGGGAGAGGTAATGATCCCCGATACAGCATTCGCTCAGGATTAATTTTATTCGTACAGGAAAAGGCACTAGTTATGATTATTGATTGCCACGGCCATTACACCACCGCACCGGAACCGCTTCAGCTGTTCCGCGAAGCACAGCTAAAAGCGTATCAGGATGGCAAGGCACTGCCTGAGGTTCCGCATATCAGCGATGAGCAGATCCAGGACAGTATTGAAAAAAACCAGCTGCGTTTATTGATTGAACGCGGTTCAGATATGACCATTTTCTCACCCCGGGCGTCAGCCATGGCTCATCATGTTGGCGATGAGGCCGTCTCAAAACAATGGACCAGCGCCTGTAACGACCTGATCAAACGGGTTGTAGATCTGTACCCTCAGCATTTTATTGGCGTGTGTCAGTTACCCCAGTCGCCCGGCGTGCCGATTAAAAACTCCGTCGCAGAACTGGAGCGGTGCGTAACAGAACTGGGCTTTGTAGGCTGTAACCTAAACCCGGACCCTTCAGGCGGTCACTGGACATCCAAGCCTCTGACCGATAAAAGCTGGTACCCCTTCTATGAGAAGATGGTAGAGCTGGATGTGCCAGCCATGATCCATGTCTCTGGATCGTGTAACGAAAACTTCCATGCCACTGGCGCCCATTACATGAACGCCGATACCACGGCCTTTATGCAACTGCTGCAGGGTAATCTGTTTAAAGACTTTCCCGAGTTGCGCTTTATCATTCCACACGGCGGCGGCGCGGTGCCTTACCACTGGGGGCGCTATCGCGGTCTGGCCGATATGTTGAAACAGCCGCCATTACGAGAGCACATGATGAAGAACGTGTTCTTTGACACCTGCGTTTATCATCAGCCGGGCATCGATTTGTTATTTGAAGTCATCGATCTGGATAACATTCTGTTTGGCTCAGAGATGATTGGTGCGGTACGTGGCATCGATCCGGAAACCGGCTATTACTTCGACGATACCAAACGTTACATCGACGCGCTGGACTTAACTGACGAGCAACGTAAACAGGTGTATTCCGGCAACGCGCGCAGGGTTTATCCGGGCCTGGATAAAAAACTGAAAGAGCTTGGCATTGGCTGATAATTAGCCACGGGCACACCGTCAGGACCCAATGGTGTGCCCGCCCTTTACTTCGACGACTCTTTAGCTTTCTTTTTATCCCTGATCCAAAGTAAGCCGCTTTTCGATTTCTTGTTTTCGAATAAATCGATGGCCATGAATAAGTCACTGAGCTTTTTGAAGCCGTAGTTTCGTTGATCGAATGAAGTATGATTAGAGATATGGTTGCCGATTAAACCTAACTGGGCCCAGCCGTTGTCCTCGCTAACCGCATCAACTGCCTGCCTCAGTAGATTCATTAATCTGGTATCACTCTTCAATTTTTGATGTTGTGTTTGAGATGTAGTTTCGGGGTCCGGTTCACTTTCTTTGTCCAGGTAAAGAAACCGCGAACAACTGTTAACAAAGGGTTTGGGGGCTTTGCGCTCGCCAAACCCCACTACAAACTTTCCTTCGGCGAGGCACCTGGTAACTAAGGGAGTAAAATCACAATCTGAAGAGACTAAACAAATAACATCCACATCTTTAGTATAGAGGACATCCATTACATCAATCACAAGTGCTATGTCTGTTGCGTTTTTGCCTTTTGTTAAATCAAACTGCTGCACTGGCTGGATGGCGTATTCATGAAGCAGCTCTTCCCAGGATTTTAAATTTAGGTTTTTCCAGTTTCCGTAGGCTTTTCTGATGTTTACCACACCATGTTTGGCGAGCTCAGACAGAATTTTATCTATTTTTGCCGCCGGTGCATTATCAGCATCAATAAAAATAGCTATCTTTTCTTTATCTTTCATGTTCTTCCCTTGAACTGGGGCGGTGTTTAAGGCCCGATATCAATACAAGTGTAGCAGCCACAAAACACCCCTACCGTATCAGTATAGAAACCGGAGCTTAGTCTTATATAACTAACTATCTGTAAACCGTTAAGCCCTCTCTTCAAATGTTAATTTCCCCTTTCTTTGTGATTGATATTGATTGAAAGTGATTTTTTGTGTAATTTGTTTCAGTATTGTTAATAGAAGGTAGTCTTACAGGCTGTCTTTGCTTGTGTCGTTGAATCGGCTTTGTCCGTTGGGAGCCTTTAATGCTGAACGCCGTTGTAGATATTGGTAAAACTCATATTAAATTGCTGGTGCTTGAGGATGGCCAGCAGCAGGCTTGTTTTACCAATAAAAATGCACCGCAGGATGGGCTTTATCCACAAGCCGATACAGATGGCATCTGGCAGTGGCTATGTACTACGTTGAGCACTTATCCGCGTACGGGGGAAATTGCAGCGCTGATTGTTACTACTCACGGCGCCACAGCGGCGTTGGTAAACCATAACGCACAAGACCGCAATACAGCGCTGGTGCTGCCAGTAGTTGATTACGAGTTTGATGGCGTGGAAGGGTGTAACGACGACTATGCTGGTGTTCGCCCGGATTTTTCTGAAACCCTGTCGCCGCAATTACCGGCAGGGCTTAATCTCGGACGGCAACTGTTCTGGTTACAGCATAAGTTTGCTGAGGCGTTTGCCAGTGTAACCCATATTCTGATGTACCCGCAGTACTGGGCGTGGCGACTGGGCGGCGAGCCGGCCAGTGAAGTGACTTCTTTAGGTTGCCATACAGACCTGTGGCAGCCGCAGGGGCAGGACTATTCTTCGCTGGTTGATAAATGCCAGTGGCGAGAGTATTTCCCGCCGATACGAAATGCCTGGGATGAGTTGGGCTGCGTGAGTGAACAGGTGGCTGAGCAAACGGGGTTATCTACAACCTGTAAACTCTATGCCGGGATCCACGACAGCAATGCCAGTCTTCTGCGTTATCTGCCAGTTGATAATAACAGTAACCAGACCCTGAACGTCATTTCCTCCGGCACCTGGACCATCATCATGCAAACAAACCGGCCGGTGGATAACCTGAAAGCGGCGCGGGATACGCTGGCCAATGTGGATGTCTTCGGCCGCCCGGTTAGTTGCGCCCGCTTTATGGGCGGGCGTGAATACGAAACCATCTGTCAGCTCCTCGGTGGCGATATCGGTATGGGGACCGAAGCCGCGGCTATTCAACAGGCTATCGATGAGCGCTGGATGGTGACTCCGGATTTTAGTCAGGGCAACGGGCCTTTTGGCCATGCCCAACCGGCTTTATTGTGCCCGGACAAACCACCGTCGCCGCAGGCCATTGCAACCCTGTACTGTGCGTTAATGATCGATCAGCGCCTTAACGACCTCAACGCCAGCGGGCCGGTGTACATTGAAGGGGCGTTTCTGAAAAACCCGGTGCTCTGTCAGTTGGTAGCTCAACTTCGGCCCCATCAAACGGTTATGCTCTCCTCGGATAATACCGGTACGGTAATGGGGGCGGCGGCACTGATGAACTTTAGCAACAGGCAGCAACAGATTACCGACCTGGTCCCTTGTGCACCTGCTACTTTTAGCCAGCTGACACAGTATAAGGCGCAGTGGTACCAGGCAATTGCGACCCAGGCAGCTCAGTAGTAATCGTAACGAATCATCACAATCAATCATATTTTAGCTTTTATGATTGATTGTGAACAAATAGGTGACTATATTAACTCCCTGAACAACAACGAATATAAGGGCAGTATAATGCTTGAAAAGCAGCGTCATCAGCTGATTCTGGACATTCTGGATGAAAGTACCTTTGTTAGCGTGAGAGACTTGTGTAGCCAGCTGGATTCCTCTGAAGCCACAATTCGTCGCGATTTAAATAAGCTGGCTGATGCCGGAAAAATCAAAAAAATTCGTGGTGGCGCGCAAGTGCTAGACGAGCGTGCGGTTTCCAACATTAAGATTTCCGGTAATGCCTTTTTAGTCGACAAAGAGCGTAACACCGACACTAAGCGCATGATTGCCAAAGCGGCTACCGAACTGTGTGAAGACGGCGAAGCCATTATTATTAACGGTGGCTCCTCAACCTTTATGATGTCAGAGTTTCTGGCTGAAAGGCGGATGAATATCCTCACCAATTCTTTTGTACTGGCCCATGAATTACTCGAAAACAGCCAGAATCAGGTGACCTTGCCTGGCGGCGAGGTGTACCGTAAGCAAAGCATTATTCTGAGTTCTTTTGAAAACGACACCACGCAAAACTATCGTGGCAGTAAGATGTTTATGGGCTCGCCCGGCGTTAGTGAGTTTGGCGTAATGGAAACTGATCCGTTATTAATTCTGGCCGAGCAAAAGCTAAGAAAACGGGCTGATAAGCTGATTGTGCTGGTGGATAGCAGCAAAATAGGCATTAAAGGTAACCTTATCTTCTGCGGACTGGATGCGGTGGATACCATCATTACCGATAGTAATGCTGATCCGCAGGCCCTTGATAAAATCCGTCAATACGGGGTGAATGTTGTGGTGGTGCAAGCCTGCGGTTAGCTCCCACACCTGCTCAGTATCATTTATAGAAAGCCGGCATTGCCGGCTTTTTTAGTGGTGTGCCGGGCATGGCGCGTGGTGTTTCGACACCGTTTAACTCACTGTGGTGGTGAGTTGATGACTTGGAGGTGAAAGTCCTCTGCACACCCGGCAAGGGGAAGTGCTAGCCGAACGGCAAGGGTGT
>MDTF01010218.1_pt1 | contig 74777 bp, 54 predicted proteins | sample 811191 | NCBI WGS metagenome assembly MDTF01 (sample SAMN05326649, study PRJNA326480) | marine metagenome | isolation source: seawater | place: Southern Ocean | collected 2011 | reverse complement strand
TGTCTTTAGAACAAGAAGCTAATGCGAGCGTGATAAGGATAAAGAATATTTTTTTCATGGTTTCAAAAAGACAATTTTTATGCCAAAGGCCAGTACTTAAACAAAACTTGATTGTGCAGAATCGAATTTATGAGTATAATCACTCTCAGATTTATCTAGTTTATTATTAATAGATAGAGCCCATAAAATAATTTCCATACAGAATGACTGGTCTTCTTTGTTTAAATGAGATGCATATTTTTCGGTGACTGTGACCAAGGGTTTTATGCTTTTCAGAACGGTGTAGAATTCATCATCCTTATCAAGGTAATTCAATTCAATGAAGTTACTATCAAACCAATGTATCAAGTCTGTGTAAGGAGTTTTTACTCCATCTTTTTCTAATTTAGGAATTCGAGGAAATATCTTTTCAAATTCTGTCACGATGGATTTGTCTATGAGCAATTTCGCAACTTCATCTGCTCCTTCTTGCTCCCCTTCATATACTAACTCAATCTTTCCAGTTATTGATGGAATAATTGATACGAAGTCAATAAGGCGGATATTGGTCGTTTCAGATCCTGTTTCAATCAATCTCAACTTTGCAGCAGCCATTAAGTTTTCCATCGCGCTGATAGTTAACCTTGCACTGACACCACTTTTAGCATCTACATACTCGCTGTCACGAGCTTCAAATGAGACTCCCTCAAGGAGGTTTCTTGCTAAATCAGGAACAGCTATTGCCGACTTATCGGTATCTGATACTTTTGCTTCTTGTTCAGTGATTTTACGAGCAAGTGCAATGGTCTTTGGATAGTGTGTAAAAATCTGCGATCCAATTCTATCTTTCAAGGGAGTGACAATACTGCCTCTATTAGTATAATCCTCGGGGTTTGCTGTAAAAACAAACTGAATATCTAAAGGCATTCTTAACTGAAACCCACGGATTTGAATATCGCCTTCTTGTAAAATATTAAATAATGAAACTTGAATACGAGCTTGTAAATCTGGTAGCTCATTCAAAACGAAAATAGATCGATTTGCACGGGGAATCATACCGTAATGTAAAACGCGTTCATCAGAATATGGAAGCTTCAATGTAGCTGCCTTGATGGGGTCTATATCACCAATTAAATCTGAAACATTGACATCTGGAGTGGCTAATTTTTCAAAGTATCGCTGAGAGCGGTGAACCCAAGAAATGAGAGTATCATCTCCATTCTTCGTTATCTGGTCTTGAGCGTATTTGGATATTGGTTTAAAAGGGCTATCGTTTATCTCTGATCCTTTTACAATAGGCATATACTCATCAAGGAGGGCAACCATACTTCTTGCAATTTTAGTTTTTGCTTGACCACGTAAACCCAATAAATTGATATGATGTCCAGCAATAATTGCTTTTTTCAATTGTGGTACAACAGTATCTTCATATCCTAAAAGACCATCAAAAACAGCCTCTTTTGCCTTAATGCGAGTAATTAAATTATCTTGAATTTCTTGATTAATGGATTTGTCAATAAATCCTGATTTTTTCAATTCTTTAAATGTGATTTCTTTTTTCATATTTTTTTAACTCTATTTTTTTCGTAATCCTCAAAAATCATCTGTCCTAATCCTGAAAGTCCAGTTAAGAATGCTTTTCCTTTGTTTTGTGCTGTAAATAATTCGACAAATTGGCGCAAATATGGATCTTGCGCTATCATAAATGTTGTGATTGGAATTTTTAATTTTCTTGCTTGTGCAGCTTTATTTAAGCATTTTGAAACAATAATTTCGTCTAAGCCATTACTATTTTTATAAAACTCTCCTGAGGGTAATGTGATGCAGCTTGGTTTCCCGTCAGTGATCATAAATATTTGTTTGTTAGTATTTCGTTTTCTACGAAGTATATCCAAAGCTAATTCTAGACCTGCCACTGTATTTGTATGATAAGGGCCAACTTTTAAGTATGGTAAGTCCTTTATCTTAATTGGCCATGCTTCGTTACCAAAAACAATGATATCAATTGAATCTTTTGGGTATTTTCGTCGAATTAGTTCAACTAAAGCCATTGCAACTTTTTTTGCCGGTGTTATTCGATCTTCGCCATATAAGATCATTGAATGGCTAATATCAATCATTAAAACTGTGCTCATTTGAGCTTTATGTCTTGTTTCCTCAATAATTAAATCATTTTCAGTTAGTCGAAAATCTGACATGCCATTATTTATCTGAGCCTTTTTCAGGCTTTCAGTCATGTTAATTAGTGATAAATCATCCCCGTATTGAAAGTCTCTAGTTTCTCCATCTTTATCATCTCCAGATCCTAGTTTAGTCGTGCGATGATTCCCTAAACCACTTTTCTTTAGTTTTCCAAAAATTTGATCTAGGGCATATTTTCGTAATGCCGACTCTAACTTTGCGGTGAGTTCATTCTTCCCATTTCCATTTCCTGGATTATTTTCTGGATCAATTTCTTCCTTAACGTAACCCCGCTTTTTTAGATCTTCATGAAAATTTTGAAGTGTATAGGCTTCGCTAAAAATATTATATTCTTTATCAAGTGATTCGAGCCAACTAAAGGCCTCCTCAATGTCTCCAGAAGTGTGTGTTACTAGTTCTTTAAAAATATCAAATACACGATCAAAATGATCTATTTCTTCAGGAATATTTCTGCTAAATATAACTCCTGAGGTTGAATTAAATTCCATTCTGCTCATTTTGTTAGGTCACTTTATATTAGTATAACTGTTCTTGATTATAAGTGTTCACAGTGGCTAATTATACTTTGTAATTAAAAAAAATCCCCAAAAATAAATAATTACTCTTGGGAATAATATTGTGGAGCTGGCGGGAATCGAACCCGCGTCCAGACGAGGAAAACATATGTTTTCTACATGCTTATTCCAACATTGATTTTCGACACTTAGCTGATGTTAGACAACCCACTATATGCTTATCTACTTATATTTCAGAATACCGACATAGAAGAAGTATTCCTATTCTTGCCTTTATTACACCTCTTGATCAATCTCCGCAAGACAGGGATATTGAGAGATGTCTCGCTTCCACACCTAGTGTGAAATTAGCCTATCACTCTATAAGAATGATTAAGCGGCAAGAGCGTAGTTAGACTCGCCAATTACAAATTTCGATGTTGTATTTACGAGCATCAATCGAATAGCTCGGCATGCTTACAAATCTTTTCATCTCGCTGTCAAAACCGGTCAGCCCCGATGAATTTATATGTAAATGTAATTTGAATAAAATAAATCTATCAAGAAATTTCTTTAACAAGAGGTGATTTCACAAGAGGTGATTTCACAACTGTTTTTAAAACAAGTATTCATGCTTACCCTAAGTAGGTTTTTAAAATAGTACTTCTCGATGTGTGCTTTAATCTCCGAATGGCTTTCTCTTTTATTTGACGAACTCTCTCTCGAGTTAGATCAAACTTTTCCCCAATCTCCTCAAGGGTGAGAGGGTGCTGTCCGTTAAGACCAAAGTATAGACGTATGACATCTCCTTCACGAGGAGTCAAAGTTGTTAAAGATCTTTCGATTTCAGTTCTCAGAGAATCAACCATTAGGTCATCATCTGGGTTAGGAGAGTCTGATGAATTTAGAACATCATATAGATTACTATCTTCTCCTTCTACCAAAGGCGCATCCATCGATACATGTCGCCCACTGTTTCGCATGGATTCTTTTACATCCATTTCGCTCATTTCTAACTTCCCGGCAATTTCTTCAGCACTAGGAGGTCTCTGATGCGCTTGTTCTAAAGAGGCATAAGCTTTATTGATTTTATTAATGGAGCCTATTTTATTTAATGGTAGCCGTACTATTCGAGATTGTTCAGCAAGTGCTTGTAAAATACTTTGACGAATCCACCAAACTGCATATGAAATGAATTTAAAACCTCTGGTTTCATCAAATCGTTGAGCAGCCTTAATTAGACCTAGATTTCCTTCATTGATCAAATCAGGAAGTGTAAGTCCCTGGTTTTGATACTGCTTCGCCACCGATACGACAAAACGAAGATTAGCTTTCGTTAATTTTTCAAGAGCACGTTGGTCACCAGCTTTAATTTTTTGGGCTAACTCAACTTCTTCTTCCGCTGTGATCAATTCTACCTTACCAATTTCTTGAAGGTATTTATCTAGAGAAGCCGTTTCTCTATTTGTTACTTGTTTTGTGATCTTTAATTGACGCATCGAAAGATGATTTTAACGTTGTGAGTTATAATTGGAAAAGGAGCAATCGAATTTTAAGATCATTTAGGATCTCGGCGTTCTTTCCTATGTCCACGGTCTTCTCTAGGTGGCCTAGGTGACCTTTCAACATAGCCTTCTGGCTTTTCAATTAGCACTTTTCTTGAGAGGCGAAGTTTGCCTTTGTCATCAATCGCTAGGAGTTTTACTTGAACCTTATCTCCTTCTTTATACAGGCTGGATGGGTCTTCAACTCGTTTCCAATCCATCTCAGAAACATGAAGTAAACCTTCTGTTCCTCTACCAATTTCAACAAAAACTCCAAATGTTTGAACTCCTTTAACAACTCCATCATAAATGTGATCAACGATAGGAACGAAGCATATTTCGTTTACACGCTCTTGAGCAAGTGCTATTCCGTCTGCACTTGTTCCACTTATTTCAACTCGACCAATATTACCAATTTCTTCTATGGTAATTGTCGTTCCAGTTTCAGCTTGCATACCCTGGATTATTTTTCCACCAGGACCAATAATCCCTCCAATGAAACTCTTTGGAATCTCCATTACAACCATCTTCGGAGCATGCGATTTCATTTCTTCACGATGGCTCGGCATTGCGGAAGTCATTACTCCAAGAATATGTTCTCGTCCCTTTTTGGCCTGATCTAAAGCGCTTTTTAAGATTTCAACACTTAGACCTTTTGTCTTAATGTCCATTTGACAGGCGGTGATACCATTTTTTGTCCCTGTGACTTTAAAGTCCATATCTCCTAAATGATCTTCATCACCTAGAATATCGCTCAACACAGCATATTTCCCAGACTTCTCGTCGGTAATTAGACCCATGGCTATACCACTAACTGGGTTAGCAATTTCGATACCTGCGTCTAAAAGAGCTAAAGTTCCAGCACATACGGTAGCCATTGAGCTGGATCCATTTGATTCAAGAATGTCTGAAACAACACGGATTGTATAACCCGACTCTGATGGAATCATGTTTTTGAGAGCTCTTTGCGCAAGGTTTCCATGACCTACTTCACGACGACTAGTTCCACGCATCATTCGTGCTTCGCCAGTTGAAAATGGGGGGAAATTATAGTGAAGATAAAATTTTTCATCACCTGTAACTGTAGCCGCATCAATTCTGTTTGAATCAAGTGCTGAACCTAGAGTGACAGTCGTAAAAGATTGAGTTTCTCCACGGGTGAAAAGTGCGCAACCATGGGGTCCAGGAAGAACATCTACCTCACACCAGATCGGACGGATTTCATCAGTTTTTCTACCATCTAGTCTAATTCCACTGTCTAATATTTGGTTTCTGATAGCCTCACATTCGACATCATGATAGTAAGTTTTTGCTAGACCTAATCCGCTTTCTTTTTCCCCATCTGATAGAGTTGCTGCAAATTCAGCAAAAACTTCCTTAAATTTTGACGAACGCTCTTTTCTGTCTGAAATCCCTAACCCTGCTGTTTTGTAAGCTCCGTCATAAGTCGCTTTGTGAACTCGCTTCCGCAGATCATCATCATGAGTTTCATGGCTATATTCGCGCTTCGGTAGTGCGCTTGGCACCATTTCTGCAAGGGCTAATTGAGCTGATATTTGTTGTTTTATCGCTTCGTGACCTAGTGCAATGGCCTCAAGCATTTCGTTTTCAGAAACTTCTTTCATTTCTCCCTCAACCATTACAACACTCTCTGCAGTTCCGCCGATCATCATTTCAATATCGGCTTCCTCTAATTGCTCATAGTTAGGGTTGACAATAAATTCTCCATTAATTCTAGCTACAGAAACTTCAGACATTGGTCCGTTAAAAGGAATATCACTTATTGATATAGCAGCTGAGGCGGCAAAACCTGCTAAAGATTCTGGAGCAGCTTTAGGATCAAATGAAAGCATTGTTATTATCACCTGAATATCGGCATGGAAATCATCTGGAAATAGTGGTCTTAGTACTCTGTCTACTAATCGGCAAACTAAAACTTCACGATCACTTGGACGGCCTTCACGTTTTAAAAACCCACCTGGAACACGACCAGCTCCTGCAAATTTTTCTTTATACTCTACCGATAGCGGTAAGAAATCAACTCCTACTCGAGCTTCTTTTGATGCCACTACTGTTGCTAGCAAAGCTGTCCCTCCGCAAGTTAAAAGCACGGATCCATTCGCTTGACGGGCCATCCGGCCAGTTTCGAGAGTGATTACTCTACCATCTTTCAGTGTAATACTTTGAGTTATTGGTTCGGGTGCTTTCATTTTTTTATATTTTTCGATGCTGTTATAAACGACTTCTTTGTTAACTGGTAAAAGGCAATTCTTGCATGAATTGCCTTTTTTAAATTTGATTCCTTACATCGGGAATCTGTTATTTTTACTTACGAAGACCTAATTTTTCGACGATTTCTCTATAACGTCCTATCTCGTTTTTTTGAAGATTGTTTAGAAGTCCTCTGCGCTTACCTACTAGGCGAATCAATGAGCGTTCGGTATTATGATCCTTGTGATTCTTTTTCAAATGCTCAGTTAAATGAGTTATTCGATAGGTAAACAAAGCTATTTGGCCTTCTGCGGTTCCGGTATCTTCTTTAGATTTTCCGTGTTGCGCAAATATTTCACGCTTTTTTTCTGAACTTAAATACATGCCTTAATCTTTTAGATTTTTGTGCTGTAAAAATATCCGACTCTCGGAAGTTTGCAAAATTACGAAAAAATCACTCCGATTCGGCAGGTTTTGGAAGATTGCCTACACATTCCAGCCAATCTGATATTTTTGACTTCAATTCGGCTCTTTTTACAATGAAATCGATAAATCCGTGATCTTTTACGAATTCGCTAGTTTGAAATCCCTCAGGTAAGTCTTTCCCTATAGTTTCTCTTACAATCCTTGGCCCTGCAAAACCTATTAGAGCTGCTGGTTCAGCAATATTTATATCTCCGAGCATAGCAAATGAAGCAGTAACACCTCCGGTGGTTGGATTTGTTAGAAGGCTTACGTAAGGAATTTTAGCTTCATCTAATAGAGCCAATTTAGATGAAGTTTTAGCCATTTGCATTAATGAAAATGCAGCCTCCATCATTCGCGCACCGCCACTTTTGCTAATCATTATAAATGGTATCTTATGTTTTAAGCTGAAGTCAATTGTTCGAGATATCTTTTCTCCAACTACGGATCCCATACTTCCCCCAATAAATTTAAAATTCATAGCTGCTATAGCAACTGGCATTCCACTCAAATTTCCATTTGCTGTTGTGATCGCATCTTTTAGTCCAGTGATTCTTTTCGCTATGATAAGTCGATCACTATATTTTTTCGTGTCCTCGAAATTTAAAGGATCTAAAGAAATTAAGTTTGGGTTTAATTCGGCGTATTCCCCATTATCAAATAAAAATGAGAAATATTCTTTAGCCTCGATTCCATTATGATGTCCACAATTCGCACATACCCATAGATTTGACTCGTATTCATCTCTGGATACAATCACTTTACACTTGGGGCAGCCATGCCATAAACCGTCAGGCGTTTCTTTTTTTTCTTGAGTAGGAGTGGTTATTCCCTCTTTTTGTCGTTGAAACCAATCTGAAGACATAAAAAATATTTTAGGCGATTGAAATATCCTTGTCAAGATATACATCTTGAACAGTGTTTAGTAGATCTATTCCTTCTTTCCAAGATCTTTGAAATGCTTTTCGACCCAGTATGAGACCTTGTCCCCCAGCACGTTTATTAATAACGGCGGTGGCTACAGAGTCAGCTAAGTCACTTGAGCCTTTTGACTCTCCACCTGAATTAATTAATCCAATTTTACCCATGTAACAATTGGCCACTTGGTATCTCGTGAGATCTATAGGGTGGTCTGAAGAAAGTTTAGAATATACATTTTCATGAGTTTTACCATGTTTAGTAGCTTTATATCCGCCATTATTTGTCGGTAATTTTTGTTTGATAATATCTGCTTGAATAGTAACACCCAAATGATTTGCTTGTCCGGTTAAATCAGCAGAAGTATGATAATCTATGCCGTCTACTTTAAATCCAGAGTTTCGAGTATAACACCACAAAATAGTAGCCATACCCAACTCTCTTGCGCGTTCAAACGCTTCAGCTACTTCTAATAATTGTCGACGTGATTCTTGTGCGCCAAAATATATAGTGGCCCCCACAGCGATTGCTCCCATATTCCATGCGTCTTCAACAGAGCCATACATTGTTTGGTCAAACTGATTGGGATACGACAAAAATTCGTTATGGTTCAGTTTTACAATAAATGGGATTTTGTGTGCATACTTGCGAGATACACTTCCTAAAACTCCAAAAGTTGATGCCACGGCATTGCATCCAGAATCAATGGCTAATTTGATGATATTTTCAGGATCAAAATACAATGGATTTGGTGCAAAGCTTGCGCCAGCAGAATGCTCAATTCCTTGGTCAACTGGTAAAATACTCATGTACCCGGTATTCGCGAGCCTTCCATTCCCGTATAACTGTTGAAGAGAACGAAGGGTGGGGATACTCCTGTTACTGCAAATAAAGTTTTCGTCAATAAAATTACTGGACGGAAGATGAATTTGATCCTTTAAAATAAAGGTAGATTTATGATCTAAAAGATATTTTGCTTGATCGCCAAGTAATGTTTGAATTTTATTGATGGCCATGATGTCTTTTTGATAGTTTATATTTAATTGAACTGCAAACGTATTATTTTTCTAGCACTTGATTGTTCATTTTTTTTCATGAAATCAACTTAATCAATACAAAATTAAACTAAGCTTTCTTTAGCATTGAGACCATATTTACTGGATCATCTGATTTGAAAATTGCATTTCCTGCGACGAGAATATCTGCTCCAGCAGTTTTAAGCTTTGATGCGTTTTGGATATTAACTCCACCGTCAATTTCTATTTTTGCAGAACTGCCAGCTTTTTTGATCATTTTTTTTAATGATTTAATTTTATCGTAAGTTCCTGGAATAAATGATTGTCCACCAAACCCTGGATTTACACTCATTAAGCATATTACATCTAAGTCATTTAATACTTCTTTCAGGCTTTCAACTGGCGTATGTGGATTCAGAGCCACCCCTGCAAGCATTCCTTCTGAGCGTATTTTTTGGATGGTTCTATGAAGGTGAACCGAAGCTTCAATATGTACAGTTAAAATGTCAGCTCCTGAATTTTTGAATTCTTTAATATATCTCTCTGGCTGAGTTATCATTAAATGCACATCCAAAGGTATTTTGGCATACTTTTTTATAGCTTTTAAAACTGGAAGCCCAAATGAAATATTTGGAACAAAAACACCATCCATTATATCTATATGAAGCCAAGAAGCCTCAGTAGAATTAACCATTTCTATGTCGCGCTGGAGGTTTGCGAAATCTGCAGCAAGGACTGAAGGTGCTATCATAATTTTATATTTAGTCAAATTTAAATATAATTGAACGAACTTTCCGATATGAATTATGATAGCGTATTCTCAAAAAACCATCTGAAGCTTATCTTATCGCTACAAGCAAAAAAAGTCCGTCGGGAGAAAAAACTGTTTGTTGTAGAGACTCCTAAAGTTTTAAGAGAGTTTATTTCTGAGAATTTTGATATCATGTTTTTATTTACAACAGAAAATGGGCATTACGCAAGTCATTCTAAAGCTGTCATAATATCAAATGAACAGTTGAAAAAAAGTTCATCTTTAGACAGCCCGCAAGAGTGTATTGCCATATTAAAAATGAAAAGTGTGCCGAAGGGTAAGGGGTCTTGGTCAATGATTTTGGACAGGATTCAAGATCCGGGGAATGTAGGGGCTTTGATTCGTTTGGCTGATTGGTTTGGGGCTGATTGGGTTGCCATACCTCCAGGCACAGTCGATCCATTCAGTTCTAAAGTAGTTCAATCTAGCATGGGGTCTTTGGCGAGAGTGCCATTATTTATTGAAAATGATTTAGTACTCAACTCATTACTTTATGAAGAAAAAAGGATAGTTGTAGTGGCTGATATGGATGGCAAATCTCCAAAAGAGGCTTTAGCTTTTAAAAAAGGTTGCTTAATATTAGGAAATGAGGGAAATGGGCCTAGTGATTTTTGGAAAAAACGATGTGATCATTCTGTCACTATTAACAGAGTTGAAGGAAGTCAAACCGAAAGTTTAAATGTAGCAACAGCTGCTGCTATTTTGCTTTATGAAATCAATAGTTAAATGCTTGGGACTATTCAAAAGTGAAAATCCAGGAAATAGTGCGGGTATTTAAAATAGGAAGGGTGTTTGCAAAGCTAGTATTATCATCAACTTTTAAATTCCCTTTTCCAATTGTGGCTCTCAATTGAGGAGATAACTTAAAGTATTCAAAATATATATCAATCCCTACACCGAACTCAATTCCAAAGTCACTAGGCTGCAATTTAAAAATACGATCGTCAGTGACCTTTGCTTTTGACGATAAGTCCATAGCGCCGAAAATTCCGCCAAGAATGTACCATCTATGGTTATCAATACGGTTTGTCTTCCATTTTAATTCTAATGGAAAAACTATTAGAGCAGATTCTATTCTTCGCTCAATCCACTTCCTTTTACCATCACTGGGATCTATAGCATCAAAAAAAATCTTACGTTCACCTGAGGTAAACGTAGGAATAAAACGAAAGTCAAAATTTTTATTTAATCTAAGATTAGATATTATACCGACAGTGTATCCAAGTTGAGCTCCTATTTCTACATTGAATACATCCTGAGGCCATTCATTCTGAGTGCGGTAACTAAAGTCTAGCTTACTCGTACCCAAGATGAAACCAAAATGAAGAGGTTTTTGATCATAACGTGGCAAATTAAGAGAACGATGCTGACCATAAGTATCGATACTTATGAATAGGAATATTATGGTAATTTTAAAAAGTTGAAGAAACATAAATATTCAACGATTAATTTAATTTTGAAGTATGTGCCGTATAAAGAGATGCTACGCCAAAAGTTAGCGGCTCAGCTTTTATATTAATGAATCCAGAGTCACTTAATTTGGTTATGAAATTTTGACCGTAGGGAAATTCCTCTACAGATGCAGGTAGATATGAATATGCAGAAGGATCTTTGGAAACAATTCTGCCGACCGTCGGCAATATGTACTTAAAATAAAAAAAATAAATCTGTTTAAATGGAAATTTTTCAGGTTTTGAAAATTCTAAAACCCCAACGGACCCTCCTGGTTTTAATACTCTTTGGATTTCAAGTAGACCATTTTCAAGATTCTCAAAATTACGAACTCCAAATGCTACAGTTACTGCATCATAAGAGTGATCTGGAAATGGTAAGGCCTCTCCATCCCCTAGGATTAACGATATATTAGAATCTAATTTTCTTCGAGTAATTTTTTGTTGACCAACTTCGAGCATTCCAGAAGAAATGTCAATACCAGTTATTTTAGAATCTGGAATTTTATTCCTTAATGAAATAGCTAAGTCAGCTGTTCCTGTTGCTACATCAAGTATAGACTTAGCTCCTGTCGTTTTTATAAATTGAACTGTTTTATTTCGCCAATTAATATCAATTCCAAGAGATAAAAAACGATTTAAAAAATCATATCTCTTTGAAATGGAATTGAACATTTTTGCGACTTGTTCTTTTTTTGAACCGTCTAAGTGATAGGGTTTAACAATTTTCATTTAAATGCAATACTATCCAACTTGAACTTGAGCTTTTGGATATGTGTAATCATGGGACTCTTTTTTTCTTCTTGTTAATGCAAATGCCAAAGTTACAGTTCCAATTCGTCCAATTAGCATGGAAATCATGAGAATTATTTTACCTGCATGGCTTAATTCTGAAGTGACACCCATAGACATACCCACTGTACAAAATGCCGAAACTTGTTCAAATGCTAATTTTGTTAGCCCCAAATGTCCATCTGTGATCGTAAGCAAAAATATTCCTAGTAAAACTCCTGCTAATGTGAAAAGAAAAACGCTTAACGCTAAATTTAACATCTCTAAAGGAATCGTGTGTCGAAACAGCTCTACACGTTTACGACCCCTTATTGTCGAAAGTGCATTCATAAAGACTAAAGTAAATGTTGATGTCTTTATCCCTCCTGCTGTTGATCCTGAGGCTCCTCCAATAAACATTAGGATCATAAGAACTAAAAGAGTTGGTAGTGCTAAGTCCCCGATATCAATGATGTTAAACCCTGCTGTTCTCCCTATCGTTATCTGTAAAAAAGAGGAAAATGCTTTTTGGCCTGCGATTAATCCATCTAATATTTCTTTCTTTTCCAGGGTTGCAAATAACAAGGAACCAATAAAAATTAATACAATTGTAGAGTAAAGAGCAATTTTAGAATTCACCTTGAGATGCTTCCAAGGATTATTTCTTCTTATTGAAACTGCACGATTAGAGAAAAGATCGTGGATAGTGCCAAATCCAAGTCCCCCTAGAATTATAGTAGTTGCCATAATTGTCATAAACGAAACATTTTGACTTATTAGAGGATGTGCGAGTCCTTGAGAGAACAATGTAAATCCAGCATTATTGAAGGCTGATATTGAATGAAATATGCTAAAGAAAATTTTCTCTCCAATATGTTCAAATTCATATTCACCCCAAGAGAAAAAGAGTAAAACCGTAGCACCAAGTTCAAAAATAATTGAGAATTTGAATATTTGTTTAATAAGGTTAGCAGAGGATTCTAAGGAGTCAGAACTGTATTCTACTTGAATTAGACTTTTATACCTAGTTCCAATACTAGAACTTGCTAAAAGAGCAAGTATGCTTGCAAATGCAATGAAATTTAAGCCGCCCAATTGAATTAATATCATCACGGCAACCTTCCCTTTGAAACTTAAAAAGTCTGCTACATTAATAATGTTTAAACCAGTCACACTCACGGCAGAAACACTTGTAAATGAAGCTTCGTACAAACTCATTCCTTCGCCACTTTTTGTCATTTCGGGCATTAATAAAAATAACGTACCTAGAGAGGTGATAAGTAGAAAACTGGAGACTAATAGAGCGGGTGGACTAAGCTTGAGATAGGGCAAAAACCTACTCGCTTTTCCCATCTCTAAAGCAACAAATATTAGAAAATACCCTTGAATGAATAACATGATTACCTGCTCAAGTTTTATAAAACCAAAATATTTTCCGAGCGAAGAAAATATTTCGATTTCAAAGGCTGTCATAAGGAAAATATTAATCACCATATAAAGCATTAACAGACTTTCCCACTTGGAATTCTTTAAAAATGAGATGGGTGAAAATGAATAAAAAAGTTCTGCTAAATATTTTAAAATATAAAAACCTATTGTCCCTTTAAGTAAATAGTTAACTAGTCTATTTTCGTCCTCATTTAATGAAAAACCCTGGCTTACGATCAAAGAGCAAACGGTAGCAATTGACAAAGGAATACTTATTAATCGCAGAATTTTTATTACAATTGTCTTGCTACTGTAAATTCTCAAATTAATCCATTCACGGATTAGATACAATATTTTACGATTTGACGCATTCACTTAATTCGCTTTTATAGAATTTAGGGTGGTAACGATACGTTTTCCTGCTTTTTTAAGGTCTTCCTCTGACACAGCGTAGCTAAATCTTATATGACCGTCTAAACCGAAGGCGTCCCCTGGGACCGATGCTACTCCACCATCTAAGATAGCCATACAAAGATCTTGTGCCGATTTATAATTTTCATTTAAATAGCTTGAGGCATCAACAAAAAGATAAAATGCCCCTTCAGGTTTAATGAACTTTAAATGGTTGGCTTTCCTTAATAGATCAGCCAATAAAGTTCTTCTAGCTGTAAAAGCGTCAATCATATAATCTACTTTTTTGGGCCCCGCTAGAACAGCAGATATAGCAGCTCTTTGAGCAATACTTGATGCTCCACTAGTGAATTGGCTTTGTATTTTTTCGCAAGCCCTTGCTAAGGGTTCAGGAGCACCCATAAAGCCTAATCGCCATCCAGTCATAGCAAATCCTTTTGAAAGTCCATTCACAGTTGCCACTCGCTCTTTCATTCCATCAAATGAAGCTAAACTTATATGGTCGTTTCCATATTGTATATATTCATAAATTTCGTCGCTTATTATCCAAACTTGGGGATGTTTTTTGAGAACGTGAATTAAGGACTCTAATTCTGCTTTTGAATACATCGCTCCGCTGGGATTATTTGGGCTCGAAAATATCATCAGTTTAGTTCTCTTAGAAATAGAAGACTCTAATTGTGATGCGGTTATTTTAAATCCTTGGTCAACTCCTGCTTTGGGTGAAACTACATTACCTCCCATAAACTTTACAAGATCAGAATATGATACCCAATAAGGTGCCGGTATAATAACATCATCACCTTCGTTGACTATTGCCATAACAATATTTGCAATTGACTGCTTTGCACCAGTACTTACGACAATCTGATTGGCGTTGTAAAAGAGATTATTATCTCTTTTAAATTTTTTAACAATCGCATTGCGTAAATCAAGATATCCAGTGACTGGCATATAGTGAGAATAGTTTTGATCGATCCCTTCTTTTCCTGCAGACTTTATAAAGTCGGGTGTATCGAAGTCAGGTTCTCCAAGACTTAAACTGACGATATCATGACCTGCGTCTTGCAATGCACGGCATTTTTTTGTCATCTCAATAGTCATTGGGACTTCCAATGACTTTACTCGGTTAGATAGAAAAAGCATCTGTGTAAAAGTATGAATTGCAAGTAAAAGCCCGATATTTGTTTCATGGATATTTTTTTGGATACTTTTCGCACAATTTTCCCATCAATACTTATTTTGATAATTGTTTATTTAATGATGTCAAGTTTCTTAGATAATGAGGACAAACGTAGAAAGAGTGAGAGAGTCCGAGCTGCTCAAAAGCAATCCCTTCCAATTAGAATGCAGGCTTATGAGCGTTTAGCATTATTCCTCGAAAGAATCAGTCCAAATTCAATTTTACTCCGGGTTAAGGCAGGTAATCTTACAAATCAAGAATATTTATTATTAATTCAACAGAGTATTCGAGGTGAATTCGAACATAACTTAAGTCAGCAAATTTATGTTTCCGACAGAATGTGGGAAATGGTAGTCGCGTCGAAAAGCACGATGGTTTCAATAGTCAATACTGTCTCTGCAGAGCTAGGGGCAGAGGCTTCTGGAGCTGATCTGAGTAAGGCTGTTCTTAAAGCAGCTATTCAAATGGAAAATATTCCATCTAAGTCTGCCTTGAGTTACTTACGTCAAGAGGTTATCGAAGAGTTTTAATTTTCTCAAGAAACTTTTTTACAATCAAATCAGTGCCTTTTTCAGGGCTTAAGTCACCATTTTGAATTTTATTTTTAACAATCATATAAATTTTTTGAAAATCTTTTTTTTCTAAAAGTTCAAAGATAATTTGTGATTTCCAGTTTTTTTCAAATGCAACTTCATTTTGTTTTTTTCTTCGAAATTCAAGATATCCATCTTGAAAGCGAAATCTGCAGCATTTTTCAACTAATTTTAAAAGACGATCAATTCCATTGTTCTCCACAGCGCTGATTGAAATAGCTGGAACGGACCATTTATCTTCACGCGGATATAAATGCACCACATTTTTAAAAAATCCTAATGCGATTTTTGCTAAATCAGTTTGTGCCCCATCAGCTTTATTAACTGCTATTATGTCAGCACGTTCAATAATTCCTCGTTTAATCCCTTGGATTTCATCACCTGCGCCTGGTATGGCAATTAAAACAAAGCAGTCAACGAAGTTTTCAACGGCAGTTTCATTTTGTCCAACACCAACAGTTTCCACAATGATTCGATCATATCCTGCTGCTTCGCAAAGATGGATAATTTCTCTCGTGCTTCTCCCGACTCCACCTAAGGTTCCAGATGATGATGACGGCCTAATGAAAGCTTCGTTTTGTCGAGATAATTGTTCCATTCTAGTCTTATCACCAAGAATACTCCCGCCACTACTTGAGCTACTAGGGTCAATCGCAAGAACTGCTACTTTCAATCCATTTTCAATATAACGATTACCTAATCTTTCAATTAAAGTACTTTTCCCAGCTCCAGGGTTACCAGTAATTCCAATTCGAAAAGTGACGTTTTTAACTTTTGGTAAAAGTTCGATCAGTTTTGTTGCTAAAAGTCGATCTTCTTTAAGCCTGCTCTCCATTAAGGTTATTCCTTTAGAGAGCATGGATATGTTACCATTGGAAATTCCTTTTGCCAATGATCGTATATCCCATGCAGTTTTTGGTGAGACTTTTGCATTTGGATTTATTGACATATTTTAAAATCTCTGTTTTAAAGCAAGTTCTAAAATTTTAGAAGCAGATTCTGAAATAGGACTCCCGGGTCCGAAAACAGCTACAACGCCTAATGAGAATAGAAAACTATAATCAGATTTCGGAACGACACCGCCAACAATTATTTGAATATCGTGTCGATCCAGTTTCTCAAGTGACTTGATTAACTCTGGAACAAGTGTTTTGTGACCAGCTGCTAGCGTTGAAACACCAATCCAGTGAACATCATTTTCTACGGCCTGTTTTGCTGCTTCTTCTGGTGTTTGAAATAATGGCCCTAGATCTACATCAAAACCAATATCTGCAAAACTAGATGCGACAACTTTAGCCCCGCGATCGTGTCCATCTTGTCCCATTTTTGCTATTAAAATTCTTGGAGGTCTACCCTCATTTTTAGAGAATAAGGAAGCTAGTTTTTTTGATTTGATAAAAGCTGGATCTTGAGAATTTTCTTTTTTATAAATACCAGAAATAAGTTGATTACTTGCTTTATATCTTCCAAAAACTGATTCTAAGGCACTACTTATTTCGCCTAAAGTTGCTCTTTTTTCTGCTGCCGTAATTGCTTTTTCTAACAAGTTGCCATTTTTACTTGAAGCGCATTTTTTTAATTCTGAGAGCGCGAGCTTCACAGCATGATTGTCTCGCGAAATTTTTAAGTCATGAAGCCGTTTTATTTGAGACTCTCTCACTTTAAAATCATCAACTTCGCGAACTTCAATGTTTTCATTTTCTGACTGCTGAAAAGCATTTACACCGACTAGAATTTCTCTTCCAGAATCAAGTCTAGCTTGTTTAGTTGCAGCAGATTCCTCGATACGCAATTTAGGAATGCCCATTTCAATAGCTTTTGTCATTCCACCTATATTTTCAATTTCCTCAATTAACTTCCATGAATCATTTAATAGTTCTGAGGTGCGTTTTTCTAAAACGATACTTCCAGCAAAAGGATCTATGAAATCTGTAATTCCAATATTTGACTGTAAATGAATCTGAGTTTCGCGTGCAATTTTTGCTGAATATTCTGTTGGTAGCGCTATAGCTTCATCTAGAGCGTTTGTATGTAAGGATTGCGTACCTCCAATCACTGCTGAAAGTGCTTCAAACGAGGTGCGAGATATGTTATTGAATGGTTGCTGCTCGGTAAGACTCCATCCACTGGTTTGACAGTGCGCACGGAGTATTTTGCTTTTAGGGTTTATTGAACCAAATTTATCTACAATTCGAGCCCACAAAACTCTGGCGGCTCGAAGTTTAGCAGTTTCAGTGATAAAGTCCATTCCAATCCCCCAAAAAAAGCTAAATCGAGGAGCAAATTCATCTATTTTGAGTCCGGAAGCGAGTCCGGTTTTTAGATACTCCATTCCATCCGCTAGAGTATATGCCAATTCAATTTCAGCTGTCGCACCTGCCTCTTGCATATGATATCCTGAAATGCTAATGTTATTAAATTTCGGCATATTATGACTTGTGAACTTGAATATATCGCCTATTAATCTCATACTATCTTCAGGAGGATAGATGTAGGTATTACGAACCATAAATTCTTTTAATATATCATTTTGAATAGTACCGGTTAGTTTTTCAATATCAACTCCTTGTTCTTTTCCGGCGACAATAAAAAATGCTAAAATTGGGATAACGGCACCATTCATCGTCATGGAGACCGACATATTCTCTAGTGGGATTCCGACAAAAAGTCGTTTCATGTCCTCTACGCTGTCAATTGCTACGCCAGCCTTTCCTACATCTCCTGAAACGCGAGGATGATCACTGTCATATCCTCTATGCGTAGCTAGGTCAAATGCAATACTTAATCCTTTTTGTCCTGCTTGAAGATTTTTTCGGTAGAAAGAATTACTTTCTTCTGCTGTAGAAAACCCGGCATATTGTCTAATTGTCCATGGTCTCTTGCTATACATTGTCTTGTAAGGTCCCCTTAGATATGGAAACTCTCCTGCTGAATCAGACTCATGTGAGTAACGGTTTTCCTTATTCATTCCCACAAAGTTTCATTTTCAATTTCTTTAATAAATGAGTGATTATTAACCCATTTATTTATTTTCTCTTTTGATGCAAGAATAATTTTCTCTGACCACTCATCAATTAGATATGAGCCTTTAAGTATGTCTTTCTCTCTAGTAAGTCCGGTCTCATATGCAAGAATGAGGAATTGATCTCGGGCCCATTGTTTAGCCTTAGAACTAGAGTCAACAGGATGAATAACTATTTCATTACAACCCCCTAACCATAAAGATTGGGCTTCGATACCTCTTGAAATTAATTGTTGAGCAGGGTCTTCATGAGTTTGTAACGAAGTTTCTCCACAAATCCATAATGAGGAATCTAATCTATTATTTTTTTCCAAAATTGATCTCCATAGTATCCTAATTGCTTGAGTCATGGCAATAGTTTCAAGATAGTTACTTTGTGATTTTAAAAAAACTAGACATCTATCTGAATTATTCCACCCTAAAATATCAAGTTGTATTATTAAGCTCGATATGGTGAATGCTACCTGGTCTATGACGTTATTATTGGGGATGCAATTTGCGTTAGAACAAATACTGCGAACATTTTGGGGTATTTTTAAGTTGAATCTGGAAATATCTTCATGCGCAGACCCTGAGAACCATCTACCATTTGAAATTGCATTTTTGAATGGGTCAATATTAATACTTCCATGCCATAAATGCTGATTTTGCGACTTAGGGAGTGATTTAAAAGCCTTTAAAATATCTTCTGGATGCAAATTTCCAGAAATGTGAACAGGAGCTATGTCTAAACGTATATTTTCTAAAAGTTTTGGAATATCTCTATGATCTTTGAGATTAAACCATAATGAAGAGGCACCATTATTAAGTGCATCTAATGCTAAAGTATTGGATTCAGAAATATTTTTATCTACTTCTACGATTTCGAGTAAATTCTTATGAATAAATGGTGGATTGACGCCAAGCCATGGTGTGAAGGTATTCCCTGATTTTTTTGAGGTTCTGGGCAGAGTTAGTCCATTTGGGAGGATGACATGATCACTCATTTTTCATGCTTCAATGGTGCAACTAAAATAATTTTTTCGCCAGGTCGGTGCATCCAAAACTTCTCGCGAGCAAAACGTTCTAGTTTTTCTGGATCCGATGAAAGAGCTTCAATTTGATTTTCTGTTTGCTTTAATTCTTTTTTATAAAAGTTGATTCCGTCCTCTAAAGCTTGGAGTCTGGAATCGAGTTCAAACTGAATTAATACTGAGCTTCTATCAATGAAAAGCATCCAAAATGCAAAAAACATTGTGGCTAAAACATATTTGCTGGTAAGGCGCTTCCACCAAGGAGATTTCAAAATAAATTCTAAGCGACCCATTCTCAAAAGTACAAATATTAAAGCTTGGAGCTTTTCTAATACAACTGCTGTTTAACGAATTTTTTATAGGTGCCACTTGAGATGTTCATCAACTCTTCATGACTGCCATACTCTATTACGCATCCATCACTTATAAAGGCAATTTTATCTGCATTTCTTACGGTAGAAAGTCTATGAGCAATAATTATGCTTGTTCGTCTTTTCATAAGTCTTTGAAGAGCTTCTTGAACTATAGACTCACTTTCAGCATCTAAAGATGAAGTGGCTTCATCAAGAAGTAATATTTCGGGGTCTTTAAGCATTGCTCTCGCAATTGCTATTCTTTGTTTTTGTCCTCCACTTAGTTGAATACCTCTTTCTCCGACCTCTGTATGAAGTCCTTCTGGAAATTTATTAATAAATTCCAAAGAGTTTGATCTTTTGGCAGCAGAATGTATTTCCTCTTCTGAGGCATTAGGATTTCCATATAAAATATTTTCTTTGATGCTCGAGCCAAAGAGAATAACATCTTGCGGAACCCAGGCCATTTTTTTTCTCAAGAACTTTTTTGAATAAAATGAGGCGTTTTTACCATAAAAAAACAATTCTCCAAGTCTTGCTTCTTGAAATCTGAGTAGAAATTGCATGACTGTAGATTTGCCTGATCCGCTTGGACCTACAATTGCGAGTTGTTGCCCATTAGAGACATCAAGATTAAACTTTTTCAAAACCATTAAGTCTGGTCTGGAAGGATATGCGAAATCTACATTTTTAAAAGAAATAATATATGGACTATCAACTTTTTTTGCTGAAATTTTAGAATCAATTTTACTATTCTCTTCAATCTTTTCATCAAGAATACCTAGAACAGCCTCAGTAGCACCAATTGCTTTTTGTAAACGAGCATAAACATCTGCAATACCGCCCATGGATCCACCTATAAACCCAGAATAAATGACAAAGCTAAAAAGTTGACCTGGATTTAACTCTCCGGTGGATATGAGGCTAGTTCCTTTCCATACAACAGCGACAAGTGATCCAAATAGTCCGAGAATTAAAAAACTAGCAAATCCACCCCTTAATATTCCTCCTGTAATTGCAAGGCTGGCAACTTTCTTCGTTGCGATTTTATATTTTTCACGCTCCCTATTTTCATTTGTATAAGCTTTCACAGTAGCAATTGCAGATAGGCTTTGTTCTACCAATATGTTACTTGAAGCAGATGCATCTTGTACAGATTTTGAATACTTTCTTATTCTACTGCCAAATATTATTGCTAACAGTATTATAATAGGAAGAACGGCAAGCATAAACAGTGTAAGTTTAATTGACGTGTATGCAAGAAGACCTATTCCTCCAATAATTATAACTAATTGCCTGATGAGCTCAGGTAACGAGCTAGTAAAAGTTTCTTGTAAAACACCTATGTCTGATTGTAATCTATTTGTTAATTCTCCAACTCTTTTACTATGAAAAAATGAAAGTGGCAAATCTATCAAATGACTATACATTGATTGTCTTAGAGATGCTAGAGCTTTTTGAGTGACTCTTTCAAAAAAGATAATTCTCCCGAAACTAAAAACAGCTTGAAGTAGTAATAAACACGCTAAATAACTTGCGATAATGTCAATTTTTTTAGGTTCTTTCTGTGAAGCGTCAACCAGCTCACCAAGAAAAGCTGGGAAAGCAAGTGCTGTTCCAGAGGATAGAAGTAAAAACAGCATTCCTAAAAAAAATTCTCCTTGAAAAGGTCTTATGTAGATATATATCTTGGCTACACTTTTTATAGCAAGCCAAGTTATTTTTTCTTTTTCTTCTAAATTCTTGCGGTGTCTATTCACCTTAATTTTTGTTCTTGTCTTGAAAGTCTAAAGATTTTATTCCGAAACTTTTAAGTAGCCTTTTAGATTGTATTTTCAAAGTTTCCTTAACTTTTGTTAATATACTTTTCAGCACTCCATCATTAGGGCGGGGAATAAACCTTGAATCGCTATATTTAAATCCTTCTCCAATTTCTGTATAAAAATATGAATAGAAACTTTTTCGGCTCTCACCCTCTGGAATTTTAATAGCTTCGTATCCATGGGGACTATTTTCATCTGTAAGAAATATTACAGCACGATTAAATAGAGGTGCTATAGAATGTTCGCATTTAGACATATCGGGACTCCAGATTTCTAAATCGCCGCCATATTCTTTTTTCCAGTTCTTGTTTAAATATATTAACAGATTAATACGACGCCACATTTGAGATTCAGGATCAAAATTCACATCAATATGAACATCGACGAAACTTCCGTCACCGCCTTGGTGTATTCCCGATCCTAGTGAGTTATTGGGTGTTACTAGCTTCGGTATCCCAGTGATTTTGCTCATTAAATCAAGGAAGCTATTTGATTGAATCATATCACGTATCTCGCTGAAAACTGGGTGCCAACGCTCAAAATGATAATCTTCTACCTTATTTTCATTTAAACTTTTTCTTTTGACCTTGAGTGAATCAATAGAAGGGAAATTTAAATATAATTTATCTGCGACTTTAGCTGCTAGAAATTCGTCAAGAATAATAAATTTGCATGGAGATTTATTAGCAAAGTCACTTTTTATTTTTGAAAGTGCTTCTATGTGTATTGGGTTAATCAGCATATTTTCGACGTAATAGAAAATAAAAAAAACTTGGTAAAAATCGGTGCAAAGGAAGCGCTAAACCTTCAATTCCTGTAAAAATTCCGTGAAATCGTCTTTTTTTACTGAAATTATATATTTTTTTTGCTAAAATATCCGGTTCCATTCCGCGTTCTTGCGCTCTTAACGATTTCTTAAGTTTGGTTCCATTTTTCGTGAGTGCGGAGTGCATAATATTTGTCTTAATATTTCCGGGACTTATAAGTTGAACTTTTATTGGAGAGTCAAATAGTTCTTCTTTTAAGGATTCTATATAAATAGATAAAGCTGACTTGCTAGCAGAGTAAGCAGCTAAATTTCTTTGACCAAATTGACTTGCAATACTACCAATACAGATGATTTTCCCGAAACCTACTTTTTCCATTTTGGGAAGAATAGACTTAATCGTTTGAATTGGTGACCAATAATTTAATTCAAAAATTTCACGTTCAACTTCAATTTTAGTCTCCCTTACATTTCCCCATTGTCCAATTCCGGCGTTTAAAATTACAGTATCGATTCCTTTATGAATATTCCAAACTGAAGATACTAATTGGTGTAATTCATCTAGTTTTTGAAGATCTGCTAAAGAAATTGTCACATTAGAAGGGTTTGCGCAAGATAAAATAACTTTTTCTAGAGCTACTTTTGATCTGGAAGTTGCTATCACTAAATGCCCTGAATCGCAGTATCTACGCACTAATGCAGCTCCAATTCCTGATGATGCTCCTGTAATCCAAACTACTTCCTTCATATTTCAAAGATATCTATATGTGGAAGTCCAGAAAATTGAAATATATTTGCCGCCCGAATAAGACAATTTACATGAAACGCACATACCAACCTTCCAAACGTAAACGCAAAAATAAACATGGATTCCGTGAGCGAATGGCATCTGCAAACGGACGTCGTGTTCTTGCCCTTCGGAGAGTGAAGGGTCGGAAAAGTTTGAGCGTATCAGATGAGAGTAATCATAAAGGTTAATGTGTTTATTTAGAAGATATTTTAAAGGTGTTGAGTTATCAACACCTTTTTTTTTGTTTCAATTTCTTCCGATTTTTGAATTAAATATATTTCACCATGTCCAAAAGAACTAAAATTAAATCAATATTAATTATCGGAAGTGGTCCAATAGTTATTGGTCAAGCCTGTGAATTCGATTATGCAGGGTCCCAAGCGTCTCGATCGTTAAGAGAAGAAGGAATAGAGATTTCCCTTATAAACTCTAACCCTGCAACAATAATGACGGATGAAGTCGTTGCTGATCATGTTTACCTTCTTCCTTTAGATGTTGATTCAATAAGAAAAATATTAAAAGAACGAAAAATTGATGCAGTGCTTCCGACTATGGGTGGGCAAACTGCGTTAAATCTTTGTATTGAGGCTGAAGATCAGGGTCTTTGGGAAGAATACAATGTCGATATTATCGGTGTAGATATTGATGCCATAAACATCACAGAAGACAGAGAGAAGTTTAAGCAATTGATGACGAAAATTGATGTTCCGATGGCTCCAGCAAAAATTGCTACTAGTTACCTTAAAGGTAAAGAAATAGCTCAAGAATTTGGTTTCCCCTTGTGTGTAAGAGCATCTTTTACTCTTGGCGGAAGTGGAGCATCGTTTGTTTGGACTAAAGAAGAGTTTGAGGATGCTCTTCAACGTGGTCTTGAGGCAAGTCCGATACACGAGGTAATAATTGATAAGGCTTTACTTGGTTGGAAAGAGTTTGAACTCGAGCTACTTCGCGATAAAAATGATAATGTCATTATAATATGTTCTATTGAAAATATGGACCCAATGGGGATACATACTGGCGACTCAATAACTGTAGCTCCGGCAATGACTCTAAGCGACACAGCATACCAACGCATGCGTGATATGGCCATTCATATGATGCGATCAATTGGCACATTTGCAGGTGGGTGTAATGTTCAATTTGCAGTCTCTCCAGATGAAGAAGAGAAAATTGTAGCTATCGAAATTAATCCTAGAGTTTCAAGGTCATCGGCTTTAGCATCCAAGGCAACTGGATATCCAATTGCTAAAGTTGCCGCAAAATTGGCCATCGGCTATACCCTAGATGAACTTAATAACCAAATCACTAAAACTACAACAGCATATTTTGAGCCCACTTTAGATTATGTTATAGTAAAAATCCCACGATGGAACTTTGATAAATTTGAAGGTGCTGATCGTCGATTAGGACTCCAAATGAAGTCCGTTGGAGAAGTTATGGGTATTGGTAGAAGTTTTAAGGAAGCGCTCCATAAAGCCGTCCAGTCATTGGAAATACGTCGAAACGGACTTGGAGCTGATGGTAAAGGTTTACGAGATCAATCCTTGATTCTAGAAAAATTGGAGCATGCTTCTTGGGATAGAGTTTTTGTTATTTACGATGCCATTCAAATTGGTATTCCCGTGAGGAAGATTCATGATTTAACAAAAATTGATGTTTGGTTTTTAAGACAATTTGAAAATTTAGTTCAAACACAATTGCAATTGGAGAATCAAACCATTAATAGCCTTTCGTTTGAGCTATTACTAGATGCAAAAATGAAGGGGTTTGCGGATAGGCAAATTGCTCATATGACCAGATGTTTGGAGTCAGAAATACATGCCAAACGAATTGATCTAGGTATTGAGCGAGTATGGAAATTAGTGGATACTTGTGCTGCAGAGTTTGAGGCTAAGACTCCATATTATTATAGCACATTTGAATTTCCAATAGAGAACACCAATGGAGAAGTTTTTTCAGAAAATGAGGTAATTGTAAGTGACCGTGAAAAAGTCATTATTCTAGGAAGTGGCCCCAATAGAATTGGTCAAGGGATCGAGTTTGATTATTCTTGTGTCCATGGTGTTTTAGCTGCAAAAGAATGCAATTACGAAACAATAATGATTAATTGTAATCCAGAGACTGTTTCCACTGATTTTGATACTGCTGATAAATTATACTTTGAACCAGTTTTTTGGGAACATATTTATGATATCATTAGATTAGAAAAGCCTAAAGGAGTGATTGTACAATTAGGTGGCCAAACTGCTCTAAAACTTGCAGAAAAACTTGAGCGATTCGGAATCCCTATTTTAGGCACTAGTTATGAGAGTCTAGATCTTGCAGAAGATCGTGGTAGGTTTTCACTTAAGCTAAAAGAATATGATATTCCTTATCCAGATTTTGATGTAATTACTCATGCTGATGAGGCTCGCAAAGTTGCTTCTGAACTGGGCTATCCAATTTTAGTAAGACCCTCTTATGTTCTTGGTGGTCAGGGAATGAAAATCGTTATTAATGATGATGAATTAGAAACTCATGTCATAGAATTATTTAAAGACTTCCCAGGAAATAGAGTTTTATTAGATCATTATTTAGATGGAGCTATTGAAGCTGAGGCAGATGCTATTTGCGATGGAGAGGATGTTTATATCATAGGAATAATGGAGCATATTGAGCCTTGTGGTGTACATTCAGGTGATTCTAATGCCACACTGCCTCCCTTTAATTTAGGCCAGTTAGTTATTCAGCAGATCATTGATCATACAAGGACTATTGCAAAAGGGCTTGGTACAATAGGCTTGATTAATATTCAATTTGCAATCAAAGATGAAAAAGTCTTCATAATTGAGGCAAACCCAAGAGCGTCCAGGACGGTTCCTTTTATTTGCAAGGCTTATAAGGAATCTTATGTTAACGCTGCGGTAAAAGTTATGCTTGGAGAAAATAAAGTTAAAGATTTCGATTTTTCACCAAAATTAGATGGATGGGCTATTAAAGTTCCAGTATTTAGTTTTAATAAATTCCCCGGTGTGAATAAAACCCTAGGTCCACAAATGAAATCTACGGGGGAGGCTATTTATTTTATTGACGATTTACGCGATCCATTGTTTAGAAAACTATATTCAGAACGAAATTTTTACTTATCTAAATAGGGGGGTAATTCAATGATCTATTTTTTCTAATAGTTGATTGAGTAATTTTTGAGCTAAACCTTCTCGGGTATATTTTTTACGTTGAATTTTCGATGCCCCTTCGACAGCTTTATTCATATGATTTTCAAGCGCAAATGCCGCCGATTTTGGAAGATCATGGAGTTCCCCAGCTTTACATTCTTGTAATATATCTTGGGCATCGCCGTCTTTCGGGCCAAATCCCCATATAGGTCTTCCACTTCCTATATATTCAAAAATTTTTCCTGTAAGTATTCCTTTATTATTAGGAAGATCAGGTATGAGTAGAAGTAACATATCAGAAGACTCCATTAATTTTACTGATTTTTGATGAGAAATATATCCGAGAGATTCAAATTGAAAATTGGAATATCTATTTGATAGCTCGTAAAGATATTTCACACATTCTTCTGCTGGTCTTCCAGCAATTTTAAGAGATAGGCTATTGGAACTTTTGTTTAAAATTATCTTCAAAGAAGAGTAAAGACTCTCAACAGGATAATCTAGGGTTAAAGTTCCCGCATAAACTAATGTAAAAGTCTCATTTCTAGATCTTGTTTTTGTTTTTGAAAAATCTTCTGGATCGTAACCATTTGGTATTTCAAGAAACTTATCTTTTGGGACTTCAGGTACTTTATTGTTTAGAATTCTTTTTAAGTCATTACTGACAGTAATTATCATATCAGATTTTCTCAGAACACTTCGTTCTAAATGATTATCATAATGTCTTGCAAGAAATGTAGGGTAGAATTGTCTGTAATAATAAATATCAGTCCAGGGATCTCTAAAGTCAGCGAACCAAAGACAATTTATTCTTCGTTTTAAAGCTTTACCTATGAGATGAGTAGAATGCGGGGGGCCAGTTGTTATTATGGCGTCATAGGGTTTTTTAGCATGAAGAATAATGGCCTCTTTTACAGCGAATCTATTCCATCCTTTTCTTGGGTCGGGTAAAAAAAAATTACCTCTAATAAATCTTGAAATTTTTTGTAATGGTCCAGGTTTTCCAGCTTGATTTGCAAATCCACTAAATGGAACTTCTTTCCTTCGAGTAATATTTTGGTAACTATGAAACCAATTTATTGATTTTGTTTTGTGAACAGTAATATTCTCAGTTTCTAAAACGAGACTAACATCTTTTAGTGGGTAGGTTGCAGAGTTTTCATCTAACGTAAGTATTTCTACATCGACACCTTTTTTTTTCAATTCTTTACTCGTTTTTAACCAGCGCTGAACTCCGGGACCTCCAGCGGGAGGCCAGTAGTATGTTATTACGAGTAACCTCATGAATTTTCTACTCTTTTTTTTTCAAATTAAATAAGCGATACTCAGAAAATCCGGCAAAACCTAAAAATGTAAACAGTAAGATGCTGAATCCAAGGTTGACTTTTTCTCCTATTTCGTATGTAATTGGATTAAACGTGAAAATTATTTCTTTAGTGTTGGCAGGAATAACAGCAGCCCTTAAAATATAATTTGTTCTCATTATATCCAGTGGTTTTCCGTCAGCTGTAGCTGTCCATTCTTGATAAGGTGCTGAGTAATATATTTCGGAGAATACTGCAAGTTGGTTTTTGGTTAAATCTGAAACAGAATAAATCATTTTATTTGGAGTGTAATTTTTTAGATTGATAGATGGTTTATTTAAACTGTCATTCTTTGAACTTAGTAATTTTGTCCAAATTTCAGCATCATCTTCGACAATAAAATCAGATTCAAATATGGCAGTTTCGAGAGGGTTAAAATCACTCAAAGCAGTCATTGCATCATTTGGACTATCGACCAACTTAATCTCTTTTGGAAACCATGCGTGTCCGCAAGCATTTGCGTTTGGTTGAGCTGTTGTATTTGACTCTCCATTGGAAACTATAAACCATTTAGCATTTAGCATACTAAAAACCGCCATATTTCCCTTACTCATTTGATTATCTATTAGGTCTTGGTAGCGGGCTAATTTTGCACCATGATATCCACCTATGGATTTATGGTAAGCAGATGTATATGCGTCAGAAGTAAGGTTTACAGTAGTATTTAAAACTCTATAATGGGGGTCTTTATCTTTGAGTATAAAAAGATCTGTTGCGCTTGGTTTTTGCCGTTGATCTAACTTTTTAGATGTAATTAAATCATCACTACCAAGTTGATCTTTGTCGAACTTCCACAAATCAACAATAATTAATACTCCAAGTGCTGCAGCAAGAACTCCAACTTTTATCTTGTTCAATATGAAGAGCCAAATAGTCCCTGCTGCGAGTAAAATAAAAAGTAATGTCTGCAATGATGAGCTTTGTAAAAGAGATTTGCGATCATTAAGGATTATATCCATTGGGAATCCTTGATTTGCGAGAGCAGCATCGTTTGGCCCGGTTAGCCCCATTAATGTTGGGCCAAGGAGCCATATGGCTAAAGAGAAACCTCCCGTTATAATTGTAGACTGCAAAAGTATTTTTAAAGATTTCTCTTTAGATTGATTCAATAAAATATCTAATCCTTTGAATCCGATTAGTGGAATAATTACAAATGCAATTACCAGAGCCATACTCGGAACCCGAAATTTATTATATAATGGTAAATACTCAAAAATTAGAGTGTTAATGCTTTCTGCGTGCTTACCCCATGCAAGAATGAATGTTACAATTAATGCGGCTAAGCTTCCCCATAAGAGAGGGCCTCGGACTAGAAATAATCCAATAATAAATAATAAAAAAACTATAGCTCCTATATAATATCCACCATTGACTAAAGATTGATCTCCAAAGTAAAGTACACTTCCTGCATACTGATTAGCTACTTTCTTTGCTTGAGCTTTAGACATTTTTTGTGAAAAGTTATCAGTCAATACATCGACGATTTGAGAGTTTTCATAATTCTGTTTTGCTCCTCCACCGGTAGCATTTGGAATTACTAAATTTATTGTTTCACCTATGCCATAAGACCAGCTCATAGCATAGTCAAAATCTAAACCTCCAGAATTATTATCTTCTAATTCTTTAAATAAAGCAGAGTGACCTCCCCTCATTGACTCTTGGGTGTAGGCATATGAAGACCATAAATTTCCAAAATTCGGACCTATGCCGAGAAAGGCAGCACAGATGAGTACTAAGCTTCGTTTGAACCAGGAGTTAAGTTCATTATTTTGAAAAGCATGTATACCAAATGAGATGACTAGGGTAAAAATTGGTAAAGCTGTATAATACGTGATTTGAAAATGATTCGCGTGGATACTCAAACCCGTAAAAAGTGCTGTTAATGCAAATCCAAGCCACATGCGGCCTTTTAGCGTTAGTAAAACTCCCATTAGTAAGGGAGCTATGTATACTGCTGTGCGTATTTTTGCATTGTGTCCAGCTGCCAATGAAATAATAAAAAAAGCTGAGAAGCCAAATGCAAGTGCCCCAATTATTGCTATTGATGGTCTTACTTTTTGGCTTCTTAAAAGGGCAAAGAATCCTAGCATCAATGATATGATGATGTAGATTCCAGATTTTTCAATAAGAATTTTATTCAACCCTTTTTGAACATAGGATAACCAATTATTTGGATAATTAGTGGCAATTTGAAATGTGGGCATTCCTGAAAACATAGAATTTGTCCATAAAGGTTCAGTCCCGTGGTCAATTCTGAATTCTCTTATTTCACGTCCTTTTGCTAGACCCATAAGAATGTCATCCTGAGCAATAGTTTGGTTTTCAAATACTACAGGCCAGAAATAAATAATAGCAGACAGAAAAAAAATCAGGGGGGCTGCTATGGAAAATGATAAGTATTTTTTCATCGGTTCTAATAAGAAAGTGACAATGTACTGCGAAAGGGCAATGTTACGAACAAAACATCGTTACTTTGAACAATAAATGAATCTTATTTCTCTTCCAAATGTCATAATTGCTGGAGCTCCTAAATGTGGAACTAGCTCTCTATATTTTTGGTTATCTTCTCATCCTGAGGTTAAAGCTTCTCCTGTTAAGGAAACATTTTACTTTGCTGATGAAGTTAATCGATTCAATAAAAATGCTAATGTAATTGATCACCCAATTGAGAAGTATTATTCTTATTTTAGTTCGACTAGCTCTAAGGAATCATCAATTAAATTAGAAGCAACGGCTCCGTATATTTATTATGAGAATGCACTCAAGCATATTCCTGCATTACCATCGAAGCCTAAAGTGATTTTTATTTTACGAGAACCGTCTGCTCGTTTATATTCTCAATATCGCTTTGAGAGATTCCGCACAAAACGAATTGTTACAAGTTGGGAGAATTACTCAAAAGATGTTGCTTTAAAGTTACATGGGGATTATGAATACTATCTAAAAAAATGGCTCCACGCACTTGGTAGGGACAGAATATATGTTTGCACATTTGAGTCACTTGTTCAAAATACGGAATCGTGTGTGTCTGATATTGCTCAATTTCTAGATATTGATTCTGATTTTTACGTGAATCATGAATTCATACAACACAATGAAACTGTAGCTGTAAGGAGCAAAGTTCTTCATCGGCTTGGACTCTTTTTTCAGCGGTATATTCCTCATTGGATTCAAGAGAAATTTTTACCATTTTATTTAGCTCTAAATTCTGGAAGGATGCCATTAAAAGATCCAAATGACATTAAAATAATTAATGAACTTAAAATAGAGTATAAAGATTCCGTTGGTAGGCTAAAACTTTTATTTCCTGATCTAAATCTAGAATCATGGGAATAGTAAAACGTCAATCTATGTGGAACCTTATTTCCGGTTACTTAGGTGTTTTTTTCGGAGCTATAAATGGTCTTTTCCTTTTTCCATGGGCATTTCCCAATAGTCCTGAAGAAATGGGATTAGTGAGATGGGTAATCTCAGCATCTCTGATCTTAGGAGCATTTTCTCATTTGGGATGGCCTCAGGCGGTAGTGACATTCTTTCCAAGAATAAATTCTGCACTTCATAGTAAAATATTAAATCAAGGTTTATTAGCTTCAGGTATTTGTCTTTTTATTTTTCTTTTAATATCTATGTTCACTCGAGATTCCTTAATAAGTTTCTTTCTAAAAGGTTCTAGTAATTCAAGTTTTTGGTTTGTTTTTCCTTTCGCAGCAACATATATAATTTTCGAATTATATTCATCTCAACTAATACACAATCAAAAAGTTATATTGTCTTATTGGCTAAAAGATACTGGTCGAAAATTATTATTAACATTACTTCTAATAGGTTTTGGTCTGGGTATCATTTCTAATCTGAATACTTTTTTATATTTATTGCTTCTAGGCTATGCATTTTATGCATTAATAGTTTTTATTGCTGTGAAAAATATTAAAATCACAGTAAAGGATTTCAGTACAACTTGGCCACAAAACGAAATGATTAGGTACAGTCTGGTAATGGTTTTGACTGCTGGAGCTCAAATGTCTTTTGGTCAACTCGATATTTTAATGGTCGGAAGTTTTTTGGGTCTGGCTGCGGTGGCTCAATACAGCATTGCATTTAGTTTTGGGATTGTTGTTGCAATGCCGATGAAAGCAATGAATGCGTCACTGCGTCCAATTATTTCAAAGTATGTTGCAGACGAAAATTGGTCAGAGCTTCGCACCTTAGGTATGCGTAGTTTGAGTAATCAATGGGTTGTGTCCTCTTTTTTATTTTTTATTGTGCTGTCAGTTAGTCCATGGATATTTGAAATTCTTCCAGAGGTATACCAGGGTGGTCAATCTGCTCTGATATGGGTTGCGGCAGCTCAACTAGTTAATGTTTCAACTGGGCCTAGCGGTTTAGTTTTGGTTGCATCAAAAAAGTTTCGTTGGGAATTATATGCAAATCTAACATTGATTTTATTTGCTTTAATTGTAGGTTCAATCTACATCCCCTCTTTAGGTGTTGAGGGAGCTGCTAAAACATTTTTCAGCGCAGTAGTCATCTATAACTTGGTTAAGTTAATCGCTCTATATAAACTTACAGGAGATTTGTGGTTGGGTACTAAATTTTTAAAAGCTTTGGTTTGGTTAGTTCTGGGAGTCATTGCGCACTTTCTTTTTTGGAATTTAATTTTTTTATTAAAATCTAAACATATGGTTTTAATATTGGAGCCATCGTTTCAGCAATTATTTTATTTAATTGTTTCCTTTGTTGAAATTTTAATTTTCTTTGTTTGGACCCTTCTAGGGCTTTATATTTTAAATTTAGCTTCAGATTTAAGATCATCATTAAACCAAATTTTAAATAATAATAAAAAATGATTCTTTGGCTGACTTACTGGTATCCAGATAAAGAAAATCCTGTTAGAGGAAATTTTATTCGTTCGCAATGGCTTGCTGCTAAATCTTTAGGGCTGGATGTTGAATTACTTTTTGTTGATATCGCAAAAGGTAAGTCTCTCATGGATGTTAGTTGGATAAGGGGAGATGATGGTGAATATATACTGAGAGTTCGATCTCGAGCTTGGAAAACGATATACCATACACCCATCTGGGCATCAAAATTGATTTCTCGACAATGGATAAATAAAACAGGCTTACGAAAGCCAAGTGCGTTACATGCTAATGTGGTTTTTCCAGCAGGCCTCCTTTCTGAGCAGCTGGCTCGTAAATGGGATATACCATATGTAATAACCGAACATTGGTCAAAGGCCGCAAAGTGGACACGCCATAAATTGTTTGGAAAAAAAGTTCGATCTTCTTATGAAGAAGCTTTGGCTATACTCCCGGTATCAGATCATCTTTCACTCGAGTTGATGCAATGTTTGCCTGATATTTCAAAAAATAATTTTAGAATTATTCCAAACGCAATAGATATTAACTCTTTTAAATATGTTGAACGAAAAATCAACTCCCAGAAAAAAAGTTTTCAAATTCTCGGAGTTGCAAGTTTAATTTCTTCAAATGCTCATATCAAAAGGATTGATTTATCGATTGAGGCTCTGGCAATATTAAAAAGAAAGTACCCTGATGTTATTTGGAGTTATGTCCATGCAGGCTCGGGTGATCGTCTGAATTTTCTTCAGGACTATGCCAAAGGACTTGGTGTTTCTGAGAATATTAAATGGTTGGGGGCATTAAATTCAAAAGAGCTTTATGAGGAGTATTCTAAGGCTGATGTTTTCTTGCAGCCCTCTAAATATGAGACTTTTGGGATAGTCGTCCTGGAGGCAATTCAGACGGGGCTATGTGTTGTGACATCAGATATTCCTGCTTTTCAGACTTGGGTCAATGAACAAACAGGAATACGCGTAGAACTCAACTCTAAATCTATTGCTAAAGGAATAGAGAATATTTGGAAAAATCCTTTGAAAGTTCCTCGTGATGTGTTAGATCCAAAAAAATACGCTCCTTCTAAAGTAGGGGCGCAAATTAAAGATGTTTACCGAGATTTATTTAGTCTGAATCCAGCTAGTTGATCTACCGATAAAACTTAATCTAAGTAGATATCGTCTAAAATTAGGGATCGATCTTTTTGAATTTGAGCATAACAAGAATAGGTTTTTTCTGATTTTGTATCATAAATATTTCCTTCTGCGCATTCTTTACCATCATTATATCACTCTAAACCTGTAAGTAGAGTAATGCCTTTTAAAACAAAAATAGGCCGTGCAATTGCACGGCCTATTCAATCCATTTCTTTGGGACTTATTTACCCAGCATCTCGTCTTTTAAGCTTTCTTGAGCAGGAATATCTCCTAACCATATGCTAAACAATGCTTGTTTAAAGGCCAAACCTTCGAACTTACCTATTTGATTGTCGTTTTTAGAGAGGTATACTGCATCTCCAGCATTATAGTTCAGAGAGATAACATCTCCTTTCTTGAATTCATCCTTCAAAAAGTTCTTAAATTTTTGTATGTCATTTGCATTTGATTTACCTGCAGATGCGTTTGCAAAGCCTTCTTCTAATGCATCAATAAAGCGTTCTTGGGTAACCAATTTCGAAGCAATTTCAATGCGAATACCCATTTCCTCATCAGCCATAATTACGTTTTTGGCATCTGATGTTTTAGATTGCACATACAGTGCACCTACATAAAGGTCCAAGAAATATAATTTTGTCCGTAAACCTCCACCGTTTAAAACCGTTTTCTGGCCGTTCATAGAAATCGATGTGGGGAAGTCTATACCCTCAATATTTTTAGTCTGAGCTTGCGCGCTAGAGCTGAATATCATGGCCCCGGCGAGTAAAAGTGCTTTAAATATTTTCATTATTTTTAATTGTATTGATTATTTATTTGTTCCGTGCGATGAAGTTACGCGGTTTTTCGCTTCTGCTAAACTTGCATTTAATTCAAATCCAATTATTAAACCAATTGCATTAACGTAAATCCATAATTGGACGATCAATAATGTCCCTATTGAACCATAAAATTGATTGTATGTAGCAAAGTATGTGACATAAGTGCCAAATAATGTTGATGATAAAACCACTAATAATGTTGCGAGTAAAGCTCCAGGTGAAATAAATCGCCATGGTGCAGAACGCATAGGTCCATAATAAAAGAGTAATGAAATTGCCAGGAGTATTATTATTAATAAAATAATATTCCTCAAGGCAATCAATAATGCTGATACGGATATTCCAAACCATGCGTCTTGGATATATTGGTCAAGGAATGATTTAGAAATGGTTATCAGCGAAATTCCAAATATTATTAATGCTGCGAGAGTTATTGTAAGGGCAACAGCAGCGAAGTATTGCGACCAGAAGCCTCTTACGTTGAGTTTGTGGATTGTAAGACCAAAATTGCCAATCAGGGAAAGCGTTCCATTGGTTGCAAAAATTAAGGCAGCTAGAATCGTTAAACCTAGAAGATTTCCTCTTCGAATTGTCAAAATATCATTAATGGTGGCCTCAACAGCTTCGAAACTATTTGGAGGAAGAACTTCTTGCAATAGATAAAAAACTTGCTCTTGGAACCCAATTACAGGTATAAAAGGGATTAGAGTAAATAAGAAAATAATGCCGGGAAATAATGCTAGGAAAAACGAAAAACTTATACTGGCGGCTCGGCTCGTCACAGCACCTTCCCAGATTCCTTTCCAAAAGAACACTGCGACTTCATAGATAGTCAATCCATTAAAAGATGGAACTTTAATTTTGCCCAATCTATTCTGAATTGAGATTCTGATTTTACTAAACATTACTTCAAAAGTCGGCTTTAAAATTTAAATCTCGGTCTTAGCCTAGTGAATATTCGCTTCTATCAAAATTCAGTCTATCTAAAAATATAGTTATTTCTTATTTTTTCTCTGCAGGTTTAACGGATAAAGGCTTTTCAAGTGATAATGGTCTCTAAATTTATAGCCGATTCAATGATTGCAGAATTTATATGCCAATACAATTTGTTTTTATAAATATTCTAATATCTGTCTCACCTTTGAAAAGAACTCAAGAACTATGGAAATAATTTTGCTTGTTGTCGGATCAACGAAAGAAAAGTACATTGAAACTGGACTAAATATCTATAGCGATCGTCTATCAAAATATTCAAAGTTTAAAATAATTAGTTTAATCGATTCTCGAAAGATTAATGACTTTCTTAAGATTGGTGATAAATTAATTTTATTGGATGAAACCGGGATTTCTTTAACAAGTATTAATATGGCTAGACAATTTCAAAAATGGATGAATTCAGGTCCAAAAAGATTAATATTTGCTATCGGAGACTCTTATGGATTTAATAAAAATTCCTATCAGAAAGCAGACGCTATTATGTCATTGGGACCTATGACCTTTACACATGATATGGCGCGATTAATTTTCGTGGAACAACTTTATCGTGCTTGGACGATTTTAGGAAATGAGCCTTATCATCACGACTAATTAATATCATTACTTTTGATAAATATATGACGATCCAAAGCTTAACATTAGATTTAAAAAAAGGAAAAATTCTCCCGGTATATGTCTTTGATGGAGAGGAATCTTTTTTTGTTGATCGCGCTTTAGAGTTAATTAAGAAAGAGTCTTTGCAAGAACATGAGAGAGACTTTAATCTGACTATTTTATATGGCCGGGATACAGATGCAAATTCTATAATTAGTTACGCAAAGCGTTATCCAATGATGTCAAACCGAAATGTTGTTATCGTTCGAGAGGCTCAAGATTTAAAGGATATCGATTTACTTTCTTCATATGTATACTCCCCGCAGGTTAGTACAGTTTTAGCTCTTGGTTTAAAAGGAAAAAAGCTTGACAAAAGAAAGGCTTTGTTTAAAGCTTTAAAAAGCAATGAAACTAGTCTTCATGTTGAATTTAAGAGAATATTTGAAAATCAAGTATCATCTTGGATAAATTCTGAAGCTAGACTTTTAGGTTTAAAAATGACCGAAAAAGCTTCTTTATTGCTTGCTGAGAGTATTGGATCAGATTTATCCCGTATTTCTCGAGAATTGGAAAAAATAGCAGCATTTACTGGGAATAATTTGGAAGTTTCCGTTGACATAATAGAAAAAGTAACGGGATTTAGTCGGGAGTTTAATAATTTTGAATTGATTAAATCTCTGGCTGCGAGAAATTTGTCTAAATCATATAGAATAGCAAAGAGCATGGGGCAGAATTCAAAACGCAACCCAATAATTGTCACTATTTCTGTTTTATTCTCAAATTTCTCAAAGGGATTGATTTTTGCAGACTTTTCTGATAAGAACCCGAAAATATTATCCTCAAAATTGAAAATATCAGAATATGCTTTGCGTGATTTAGATTTGATAAGTCAAAATTATTCTCGTAATAAGTTGATACGAATCATTGGGTATCTTCGCGACGCCGATCGACAAGCAAAGGGTATGGGTAGCCCGAATATAAAAGATGCAACTATTCTCAATGAATTACTTTTCAAAATACTTTACTAGCGCTTTAATATTAGTTATTTCTCTTTCTTCATTTTCTCAAGACATCGGTGGTGTCAGGGGATATGTTTTAGACAAACAAAGTCAAGCACCTCTGGAGTACGCTGAAATATCTGTTGATGGCTCTGAGATCAAAGACCTGGTTAAGGATATTGATATTAGTGTCTTTGCAAATAGAGATGGTTATTTTCAAATAACAGGTTTGCCTTTTGGTGAAGCTTTAGTAACTGTCAAAATGCCCGGTTATGAAACTACCACTCGAAAAGTTTCAATTAAGTCTTCAAGGATAGTCTTTGAACGATTCTTACTTAATGAATCAGTTGTAACGCTTGATGATGTGATAATTGATGTTAAGCGTCAAGATCAGCAAACAAAAGTTGCAACTGCTGTTGTTCAGCTAAGTGCCAAATCAATAACAACATTTTCAATAGGAGGTGAGCCCGATTTGGTCCGAGCTCTTCAAGTTCTCCCTGGAGTGATAACTACGGGTGATCAAGGTGGGCAGTTATATATTCGTGGCGGAGCACCTATTCAGAACCTTGTAAAACTTGATGGTATGATCCTTTACAACCCTTTTCATAGTATAGGGTTTTTCTCAGTTTTTGATACAGACATATTGCAACGGGCAGATATTTATACAGCTGGATTTGGAGCGAAGTATGGCGGAAGAAACTCGGCTGTAATGGATATAAAAACTAGATCTGGAAATCGAAAAAAATATTCGGGGAAGGTTTCTTCTTCAACATATATGAGCAAGATACTTTTTGAGGCACCATTGGGTCCACGAGGGAAAGATGGTCTTGCCCCAAGTTCTTTAATGATTTCGGCTAAAGCGTCTTACTTAGATGCTATTTCTCCATATGTCTATCCTTATGTGGCCACTGAATATGGTGGGCTTCCGTTTTCGTTTCAAGATATATTTAGTAAATACTCATTGGAATCAAAAGGAGGAAATCGTGTAAATTTATTTGGATTTAACTTCAATGATGCTGTCCGTTTTGCAGGTGATAAGACTATTTCTTGGCAATCGAATGGTTACGGTGCAGATTTTTTGGTTATTCCAGCTTCTTCAGGAACATTAATTGAAGCTCATCTTGCTCGAAGTAATTATAAAATACAATCTACAGAGCTACTGAATAGGCCCAGAGAAAGTACTATTGGTGGATTCAATGGGGGTCTGGATTTTACTTATCTCTTGCGCAAGTATGATGAGTTTAAATATGGTCTTGAATTCATTGGTTATCGAACAGATTATAAGTACACTAACAGCGTTGGAATAGAATTAAAGGAAATTGAAAATACAACTGAAATTGGTGGTTATTTAGAATATAAACGCCAAGCTGGACGATGGCTTATTCAACCAGGATTGCGTTTACATAATTACAGTTCATTGGCAATGGTCAGAGCTGAACCTCGTTTTGGTCTAAAATTTAATGCAACTGAATATCTAAGATTTAAGGCCTCTGGAGGAATGTATTCTCAGAATTTAGTTGCCGCGAACAGTGATCGAGATGTAGTCAACTTGTTTTATGGATTTCTCAGTGGCGCTAGGGATTTACCAAATCAATTTGACGGAAATCCAGTTGTAAATAGTTTACAAACAGCGAATCATCTTGTAGTTGGTTCGGAACTAAATCTCTCAAAGGGGTTAAAATTTGAACTTGAAGGTTACATGAAATATTTTAACCAGATTACAAATATTAATCGATTTAAAATATATGATGATATTCCTGTTTATGGTGATGAACCGGAAATATTGAGAAAAGATTTTATGATTGAAAGAGGACTAGCTAGAGGTTTAGATGCTCTGTTAACATACCAAGACAAGAACTGGTATTTTTGGGGTGTCTATTCTTTGGGTAAAGTTTCGCGTTTTGATGGCGTTCAAGATTATCCTCCTCAATTTGATCGTCGTCATAATTTAAACCTCTTGATTGCCCTTAAAGGAACAAAAGATTGGGAAGTAAATCTAAGATGGAATTATGGTTCAGGATTCCCGTTCACTCCAATTAGAGGATACTTTGAAAATCAAACTTTTACTGATTCTCAAGGTCAGCCGCTTATTGATTATCCTTATCAAGATGCAAATGGTTCATTGGGCATACTTTACGGGGATATTAATAGTCAGAGATTGCCATCTTATCATAGATTGGATTTTACGGCTAAAAAAGCATGGAAGTTAACAGAAACCCAAAGACTAGAGATGGCATTTGCCGCGACAAATGCCTACAACCGAAGGAATATTTTTTATTATGACACTCCCCAAGCAAAACGTGTCAATCAATTACCAATTATGCCAACATTAATGTTGAGCTACGCGTTTTAAAGTCCTAACTTTGTCGGAACCTAATCATATATGGATTCTTCAACAAAATTTATCTTCGTAACGGGCGGGGTCACGTCATCCTTGGGTAAAGGAATCGTAGCTTCCTCTTTGGCTAATCTTCTTCAAGCTAGAGGCTTTACGGTTACCATTCAAAAATTCGATCCGTACATAAACATTGATCCTGGAACACTCAATCCTTATGAACATGGCGAATGTTATGTTACGGAAGATGGCGCTGAAACCGATTTGGATCTCGGACATTATGAAAGGTTTTTAAACTGTCCTACATCTCAAGCTAACAATATTACTACTGGACGAATTTATCAAAGAGTAATTGATAAAGAAAGACATGGAGATTATTTGGGGAAGACTGTTCAAGTAATACCGCATATCACTGATGAGATAAAATATCGAATGAAGTTACTTGCAGAGTCAGGTGAATATCAGATTATAATTACGGAAATAGGCGGCACTGTCGGGGATATAGAAGCTCTTCCATACATTGAAGCAGTAAGACAGTTAAAATGGGAGCTGGGTGACGATTGTTTGAGCATACATCTTACCCTAATTCCTTTTCTGAAAGCTACTGGCGAGTTAAAAACAAAGCCTACTCAACATTCTGTAAAAACGTTACAGGAAAGCGGAGTACAGCCAGATATTCTTGTATGTCGTTCGGAGCGTCCTCTTGGATCTGAAATAAAACAAAAATTAGCAAACTTTTGCAATGTGAAACCAAATTCTGTAATTGAATCATTGGATGCCAAAACAATTTATGAAGTTCCTTTGCTTCTCCGCAATCAAAAAATGGATGAAGTAGTCCTTGAAAAAATTGGTCTACCTATAGAAGGTAATCTAAATATGAAGCTATGGATTGACTTTTTAGATCGACATGAAAACCCCGTCTCTACGGTTGAAATCGGACTAATCGGAAAGTATGTTGAACTTAAAGATTCTTATAAATCTATTTCAGAGGCCTTGATTCACGCTGGAGCTGTCTCTAGAACTAATGTGAAGGTTAAATGGATACATTCTGAAAGTTTAACTGCAGATAATGCATCTTCTATTCTAAATGGACTTAATGGAGTTATTGTCGCTCCAGGTTTTGGCTCCAGAGGGTTGGAGGGAAAAATTGAAGCTGTTCGAATAGCTAGGGAACACCGTATACCATTTTTTGGTATTTGCTTTGGAATGCAAGCAAGTATAATTGAATATTCAAGAAATGTTTTAAAGATATCTGATGCTAATTCAAGAGAAGTAGACCCCAATACTAAAAATGCTGTGATTGATTTAATGGCAGATCAGAAAAAAATTATAAAAAAAGGAGGAACCATGCGTTTGGGGTCATACAACTGCAAATTGTCAAAGGGTTCTAAGTCATTCGAATTGTATAAAAAAATCAACATTTCTGAGCGACATAGACACAGGTTTGAATTTAATAATTTATACTTAGAAAGTTTAGAAAAAGCAGGTATGAAAGCTGCTGGAACAAATCCTGAGACAGGTCTTGTTGAAATTATCGAAATACCAGATCATCCGTGGTTTATTGGTGTTCAATTTCACCCAGAATATAAGTCTACGGTTGTTAACCCGCATCCGCTTTTTGTCTCATTTGTATCCGCATCATTGACTCATAAGAATTTATAGAAATGTTAGAAGAGAAAACAGTAGATCGTAATCAAATTATAGGATTTGTATTAATTGCACTCATCCTTATTGGAATGAGTTGGTGGGCTAGTAATCAAGAAGAGTCTATTGAGCAGGTTAAAGAAAAGTCACTGGTAGAGAGTTCAATCGTTGAGTTTTCTGATAGGGCTTTAAGTAATACTTCATTATTTCTGGAGGAAGAAAATTCATCCCTAGATACTAACAATTACCTTGTCTCTGCAATTGAAACATATGTTCTAGAGAATGAGAAAGTGAAATATACGTTCACTTCACTAGGTGCTCAGATTTCTAAAGTTGAATTGAAAGATTATAATGATTACAGAGGCGAGCCATTATACTTAGTAAATGGACGACATAAAATTGAAGGAGCGAATAAGGGTGTTTTTAGTGGATTGATTGAAAAAGACATCGATGGAAATCAAAGTCTTTCAATGGAAAATAACTTGACTCAATGGACATTTACTCTAGGTTCTGGTTATGGCTTGCAATGGTTCTTGACAGTTCCATCTGTAGAAAGTGTTTCTCTAAAATGGAAGCAAGATGGTATTCGTCACGAAAAGAGTGTCACTAATGAAAATCAGAATACAACAACATATTTCTTTGAGGCTGAAGATGAAAAGAAAGATTATCTGAAAAATGGTAGAGACGATGATGATATTGCGAGTGATATTTCATGGGTAGCCCATAAGCAGCAGTACTTTTCAAGTATTTGGACTTCTGACAAACCTTTTTCTTCAGTTCAATTGTCAACAACAACACCTCCTGTTGATGATTCTAGCCATACTCGTCAGTTTCGATCCATTATGAATCTCGAAGGAGATGAGGGTGGAGTCACTGCTTCAGGCCTCATTTACCATGGTCCAAATCAATATCTAGAATTGAAAAGTTTCGATAAGCACTTTGATGAAATCATACCTTTTGGTTGGGGGATTTTTGGATGGATTTCCAAAGGACTGGTCGTTCCGATGTTCAATGCGATGGAGGGATTCGGTTGGAGTTACGGACTGATAATTTTTCTAATGGCTTTTATAATTAAGTTGGCTTTATCTCCTTTAACATTTGCGTCTTATAAGTCCATGGCGAAAATGAGACTCTTAAAACCTGAAATGGATGAGTTAGGTGAAAAGTATAAAGATGATGCTCAAAAAAAGCAGCAAGAGACAATGCTTTTGTATCAAAAAGCAGGTGTAAATCCCTTAGGAGGTTGTATTCCTCAGTTATTACAATTTCCAATCTTAATAGCTATGTTTCGATTTTTCCCAGCAAGTATTGAGCTAAGGCAAGAATCTTTTTTGTGGGCTACTGACTTAAGTAGCTATGATAGTATTTTCAACTTTGGGCACTGGTTTAGTATTCCTTTTTATGGAGATCATATTAGTTTATTCACTATCCTGATGGCCATATCTACATTTCTTTATACTCGTTTTAATAACTCTATGACACCGTCATCAAATAATATGATGCAGCAGCAAATGATGATAATACAATACTTGATGCCGATAATGTTACTTGTATGGTTTAATAATTATGCTTCAGGATTATCCTACTACTATTTTGTTTCTAACGTGTTAATCTTTGGCCAGCAATGGTCTATAAAAAAGTTTTTTATTAATGAAGATAAACTACGAGCAAAGATTGATGCCACAAAAACTAAAGGAGGTAAGCAATCTAAATTATCTAGAAAGATGAATGAGATGATGGAAGCTCAAAAAGATACTGGGAACCGAAGAGCTCGTCGTCTTGACAAATAGTTCACTCTTTGAAAAATACACTTATTCTTCTTCGTCTTGCTGCGTACCTTGAAGGAATATCATTTCTTCTACTTTTAGGAATAGCAATGCCTATGAAATACTATTTTCATGATCCAATTCTGGTTAAATACCTTGGTATGGTTCATGGTTTATTATTTGTTTTATATGTTTCTTTCCTAGCGATTGTACATTTCCAATTTAGGTGGGGGATCTGGATAACTTGTCTAGCCTTCATGGCTTCATTTATACCATTTGGAACATTTTATGCAGATAAAAAGTTATTTCGGATTTGAATTTATTTCTCGATTTTAATAAAAATAGAGGTTTCTGAAAAGTTTAATATCACCTCTATTTAGCACATAAAAAAGAGCGTCCTGTTAAAGAACGCCCTTTAAAACATGTATATGTTTTCGTTTTAATTCCCTTGGAATCCATTAACGAATAAGACTCCAGGCTCTCCATCGAAACGTTCAGACCAAATAATGGTTACTACTTCATAATTGACGTCCTCTGGAATTGGAGTTCCTTGAACTGATTTATGTATTTTTAATTGTATTGGCGTATACTCTGAACCAAATATATCGCCCGCGAAATAAGATTTCCCAAGAGGGTTAATGGAGTCTAGTTTAATACCCCAGTTAAAGTTTGTGCTAGCTGAAGCTAAGGGTATGTGATCGTGAGTGTAAATGTCTCCAGCTTTTTTACCAAAAGTGTCAACTGCCCATTTCGTTGGGGTATTTCCGGAACCTGTTGTTACAATTGGAACGCTAGAGATTTGATTTAAGTCAACTGTTAATCCACCGATATTGTATTCTCTAGCTTCTATTCCAGTTACGAGTAAATAGCTTTGAACATAATAAGTTATATTTTTTTTCTCTTGAAAAAATTGGACCTTTATATCAACTATTGTTGAATCTCCTGCAATGTTGTCTTGGGCCTTATGAGAAACTCCAACCACAGGAGTCGATCCAACGGCAGCGCCCGTTGGTCCTGAAATACTTTGTCCAGCATCTACATTATTAACATAAAAATTGGGAATACCTGATGTAGTAAAAGTGCTACTAAATAAAGTTTGAACGGGAGTTTCTAAAGCATCATTTGTATGAGAAGCGAACCCGATTACTCTTATATTACTATCGCCAGAAACATTATAAGTGCTTTGCATTTCAAGCATAGAGGCGGCACCGTTAGGGCAATACTGGCACCATGTTGCGGTAGTTTCAAGAAGAAAGGCTTGCTGTGTCTCGCTAACCTCTAGGTCATCTGTGACATATTTTTTTGGGCTGACTATCGTTCTTTCTGGATCACACCCTGTAAATGCAATTAGTATAATTGTTAGGGTAACTAAATTTTTCATATTAAATTTTTCTGGTTAAATCTTCTTCTTTTCAAATGTACGCATTCATCTTCTTTGAAATTGGAAAAATGGAACCATGAATGTGTCTGAGGTATCTTTTCCTGTGTGAAAGAATATTTTCCTAATGATGAAAACCTTAAATTTTTATATAAAAACCCTCATTAAAAGTTAGTTACGAATTTTTAATAGGCATGCATCTCCGTAGCTTAGAAATCTAAAATCCATAGAAAGAGCATAATTATATATTTCTTTCCATCTATCTCCAACTGCGGCAGCTATTAAAAGTAAGAGTGTACTTTTAGGTTGATGAAAGTTCGTCATCAAAACATCTGTTAAACGAAATTTGTAACCAGGAACAATTAATAGAGATGTGTTAAATTTAATTTCTTTATCTCCTCTGGAGATTGCATACTCTTTAATAAGACTCAAAGCTTCGGAGCGACTTAGATAGCTTTTATATTTTTTGTAAGGGGCCCATTGATTTACATGGTTTAGTTTAGTATTGTTATTAAATAACTCTAATGCAATCCAATATAGACTTTCTAATGCTCTAGCTGCGGTTGTTCCTATTGCGATATTATCGAAGTCATCCATTAAATTATTTATAGTTTTAATTGAAATTGAGACTTCCTCAGAGTGCATGATGTGTTTACCTAAATAATTTTCTGAAACGGGTTGAAATGTCCCTGCTCCAATATGTAATTGTAAATAGTTAATATCGCCTCCGTTTGTAGATATTTCATCCAATATTTTAGATGTGAGGTGTAATCCAGCTGTTGGAGCTGCTACGGAGCCCTCTTTTTTCGCAAAGACTGTTTGATAGCGATCAGAGTCACTATTATCCACCTGCCTTTTCATGTATGGAGGCAGTGGAAGTTGTCCATGCTTTTCTAAAATCTCTGACCATGTAAAGTTGTTATTCCAAGTAAATAAAATTTTAAACTTATCATTTACACGCTCTATCTTCTGAGCCGTTAGTTGATGATTAACAAGATTTATGTTGTCTTTCCATTTTTTCGAATTTCTAACTTTACACCAAGTTTCAATTGATTTTTTTGAGGACATTGCTTCTTCTACAGATCCAACTACTGGATTCAAATAAAAGATTTCAAATGGCTGAACGTCAATACCTCTTGTGAAAATCAATCTAGCATTAATGACTTTAGTATCGTTTAAAATAATATGATAATTTTTAATTTTTGATAGCCATGCTGGAAAATCTTTAATAGTGCCTTGTTCAATTTTATTTCCCCATGAAATAAGCATTTTAGATTCATCTCTACTTTTTAATGGGAATTTTGCAATTTTCTCTTCTGGGAGTTTGTAATTATAGTCTTGGATTTTTATCTCTTCTGGATTCATCTTTCAAATATAGCCAGATGTAGTCCCTACCTTTGCAAACATGGGGCGTATAGTCGCAATTTCAGTAATTAATGACCTTCACTCGGATCAAAGAGTTCACAGAACTTGTATGATTTGGCAAGAACGCGGATATAAGGTCATTTTAATTGGACGCGATTACCCTAATTCAAAAGATTTAAATCGACCCTATGATGTTTATAGATTTAAATGTTTTTTTAATCAGGGACCATTTTTTTATTTGGAATATCAGCTACGTCTTTGGTATTTTTTAAAAAACACTCCAGTAGACGTTTACCTAGCAAATGATTTGGATACACTAGCTCCAAATCTATATTGGTCTCAACGAAAAAACATTCCATTGGTTTATGATTCTCATGAATATTTCTTGGGTTCACCAGAAATTGAGTCAAGACCAGTTGTTAAATATATTTGGTCTCTTATTGAGCGATATGGTATTCCCCGAGTAGACTTTGCTGTAACCGTAAATGATTCAATAGCTCGTCAGTATCATATTGAATATGGGCAAAGTTTTGATATTGTAAGGAATGTCCCTATCATACCTCTTTTAGGTTTGCCGTTTGAAGCTTCATCAAACCTAAACAAAGATGATGTCCGTAAATCTTTGTCATTGCCTATTGGTAAGATTATTTGGATCATTCAGGGAGCAGGTATAAATATAGATCGTGGCGCTGAAGAATTATTACAAGCTGCAATTTTAGCGAAGGGAAATGTCCTTCTTCTAATTGTTGGTAATGGAGATGCCATTCCAAAACTGAAGTTAATGGCTGAAGAAAATAATTTAAAAAATGATCTTGTTCGCTTTATACCGAGACAAAATATAGAAAAACTCCGACTTTATACTTATTCATCTGATATAGGATTTTCTTTAGATAAGCCTAAAAGTCAAAATTATCGATGGAGTTTACCGAATAAGATTTTTGATTACTGGCAGGCAGGTATACCAGTCGTTTCTAGCAACATTATTGAAGTTTCAAAACTTATTCATTTAACTGGAGCGGGTTTGGTATTAGATGAAGTTTCATCAATAAATATTTATGATACTGCTTCAATGCTAATGGAAAACAATCGTTACCAAATAGCTCAAAAAGCTGCTAAAAAGGCTGCTCATCAATATAATTGGAAACATGAAAAGACCGTTTGGAGCAAATTAATTGATAGGCTTGAGGGTAAGAGTACCTTGAATATTTGGTCAATGGATCGCATGGAAAGTATACCATATGGAGGCATATTAGAGATTCAGGGTCAAGTTGACAGTGCTTTAAATAATGGCTTACAAGTTATTTTAATTTGCTGGACTAAATCAGGATTAAGACACAATAATCCATCTCAAAAAAGTGGTGTTTATTATCAAACTTTGGTTCGAAATAAATATAATATTGATTTTGTAGGAGACATGCCATATATCGTTTCGAGTCGGATTTCGAAAGTTGCTAAGCATAAGTCAAAAGTTCAAAAAGGGTGGGTTTTGATCAATGGTACGCACTGTACTGGAATCAAGCAACCTGCTGATGCTATTTTACGTCTGCACAACCCCGAAGCGCTTTACTATAAAAGTATCAGTGATTCATCTAAGGGGTTTTTTAAGATATATTGTCTTTTGGAAGCATATCGTCTTAGAAAATGGGAGAATCGTTTGGCAAAAAAGTGGGGAGGTGAAGTCTGGACTTTGACAAAAAGTGATTCAATTTACTGGGATCAGATGATCCCGAAATCATCGTCTAAAATTGTTGGCCCCATGAAAACTTTTTCTTTTAATATGTCCAACGATTTTCCGCAAAGTAAAGGACTCCTTGTTCCAGGTAAGTTTTCGATATCTGAAAATGAAAATGCAGCAAAAATCAGCTTGAAAGCTAAAAGTTGGGATATCACGTGGGCGGGCCATGGAGCTTCTGGTTCTTTGCTCCGGCTTGGAGGCTCTAGAGTTAAATATATTAGTAAGCCCAATGATGAATTTTTTTCACAACTTTTAAGTGCCTCCAAAGTTGTTCTTGTTCACTCTGATCATGTTTTAGGAATAAAAATAAAGTTAATTCAGGCCCTTTATCAGGCACGATGGATTCTTGCTCATGAAAATACGGTAAATGGGGTTCCATATTCTTCCTCAGATGGAATCTTCACTTACTTAGATAATTATACTTTTTTAAAAGCTCTTGAAAAAATAGACGGTTTAGAGTGGAGCAATAACATAAGGGATGAAGTAATGCAATCTAGAAAAATACTGTTGTCTAAGATTCAAGGAGTCATAAGCTTGAAATAGTCATAAAGTTCTTTGGACTGTAGTTGAAATACTTCCGTTAGAGCATTTCCAAGTGGAATGGGGGAACTTAAGAAGAAGTGCATAGTCGTGTGTTGCCATTAAAATTGTTTGTCCCGATGCGGAAATCTCTTCTAAAAGATGCATTATTTCTTCTGATGTGTGAGGGTCTAAATTACCCGTCGGTTCATCTGCTAAAATTAATGGGGGGTCATTTAGTAATGACCTAGCAATTGCAATTCTTTGTTGTTCTCCTCCGGATAGCTGATATGGCATTTTATGCTCTTTAGTGGCCATTCCAACCCGATCTAGAACATGTTGTATTCTCTCCGAATTTTGACTTTTTTTCAATTGTCCGGTGGCCTCCAAAACGAAATTAAGGTTATTAAATACGCTTCGATCCATTAATAATTGAAAATCTTGGAAAACAATTCCTAGTTTTCGTCTTAAAAACGGTATGTCGGCATCCTTTAATTTTCGCAAATCGTAGTCCGCTATTATACCTTCACCATAGTTCAGGGGGATGTCAGCATACAAAGTTTTAAGTAAACTAGACTTCCCAGACCCTGTTGAACCAATTAAATAGACAAAATCTCCTCTGTTTAACTTAAGGCTTATATCTTTTAATATCAAGTGATTACCTTGATATATATCTGCTTTTTTGAGGTCTAAAATCGGATTTTGCATTTATATAGGTATGATTTATGATACAAATTAAGCGGATTTTGTTGGTCCGAACTACCTTTATGCTCAGATGATGCGAAGATTTTTAACTCTGATATTCTTTTTGTTTACTTTCATCGCGAGTGGACAGGCGCCCTTCTCTCATGCGACGCCTCAATCTTTTTACGCGGACAGTAGGGCTTTATTCGATAGAGGACTTTATGGACCAGCGGCTGAAGGTTTCAGAAGAGTCATAAGATCCGTTGATGTAGAAACCGATATAGCAGAACAAAGTAATTTTTTCCGAGTTCTGTGTTCTATTAGGTTAATGAATAGAGATGCAGGAGATCAGGTTTTAACATTTCTTGATGTTTACCCTACTTCTGCGAGACGTAAAGAAGTGATTTTAGAAATTGCTGATTATTCTTTTAACCGACGTAAATATAAAGATGCAAGGGATTGGTTGCGTCGTTTAGACGGTATGAGTTTGCCAAAAAAACAACGTGCTGAGTTACAATTTAAGCTTGGTTATTCTCTCTTCATGCTCAAAGATTATGAAATGTCTCGAGCACAATTTTCTGCTTCAAAATCATCGAAATTTGAGATAGCTTTATCATCGCAATACTATTATGGACACATAGCATATCTCGATACAAATGATATAACGGCACTAGAGAATTTAGAACCCTTAATAGATCATCCGGATTTTGGATTTGTTGTTCCTTACTATTTGGCTCAAATATATGCTAGAAGGCAAATGGACGATGAACTTCTAAAATTAGGAGAATCTCTTTTAAAGGAGGCGAGTGTAAAACGAACACCAGAGATATCAAAACTTATTGGCCAAAGTCTTTTTCGGAAAAAGAGATATGAAGAAGCCTTACCTTATTTGATGATGCATAAAGATCGCGGGGGTAAAATGACTGCCTCTGATTATTATGAATTAGGTGTCGTTTTATCGAAGGCAAAACGTTTTAAAGAAGCGATTCAAAGTCTTAACAAAATCACTTCTACAAAGGGGGAGGTTTCAGAGTTTGCTTTATACCTTTTAGCCAATTGTTATGTTAAAGAGAATCAGAGTGAATATGCTCTTTCTGCTTTTCGCGCCGTAAGTCAAATTGCGAAAGATGTAATAATTAAAGAAGAATCGACTTTTAATATGGCTAAGTTGACCTATCTAAGTTCAAGTCCATTTGGCAATGCTATTTCTGCTTTTAAACAGTTTTTACTGGATTTTCCAGACACTGAGCATAGTAGAGAAGTAAATGAATATTTAGCAAATCTTTATATTACTTCAAAAGATTATTCAAGAGCTATGCAGGCTATAGTTGAAACTGGAATGGCATCAATGGCAATGAGAGAGGCTTACCAAAGAGTTTCTTATTATCGTGCAGTAGAATTGTATCACAGTGGTAGTTGGAAAAAAACAAAGGAATATTTTAATAAATCACTTACTTATCCTCAGAATTTAACCTTTGTAGCCTTGGCCCATTTTTGGATGGGTGAATTGGCTTTTAAAAAGGGTGATTCTCAAGAAGCGCTTGCTCAATTTGAATCATTCCTCAAGACACCGGGATCATATTCCCTCTCAGAGCGTCCTATCAGTCTGTACAATAAAGCCTACTGTCTTTACAAGCTAAATAAATTAGAAGATGCAGCTGCAGCGTTTCGTATTTATATCCAAGATGCTAAATCAAATGATAAAAAAAATGCCGATGCTATGCTCCGTCTGGCTGATTTATATTTTCTTTTAGGCAAGCATTCGTTAGCTCGTGAATTTTATAATAAATTTTCAAAAAAATCTAGTTCTTTTAATAATTCTTATGCTAGTTACGCTGATTATCAACAGAGTTTATGCCTGGGGCTTCTCGGGAGAGATCAAGAGAAAATAGCTCTATTAACGGCTTTATCGGCTAATGAAACTCGAAGCGATGCCTTTGGGGGTAAGTATTCTATTGAAGCGATTTATGAGTTAGGTAAAACTCAATTGCAAATTGGAGATAATATTGGTGCGGAAAGTTCTTTTATTGAATATGTGCGAAGGAATCCAAATTTAGAAAAAGCTCGTCGCTCTCTTCTAAATCAAGCTATTGCTCAAAGAAATGATGGTAGACTTGATGTTTCGATTCTAACATTTAAGAGTGTTATTAGCCTTTATCCTGGGACTTTGGAGTCTAAAGAAGCGATCGCCTCATCGCGATCTGTTTTTGATGAGGCAAATCGACTTGAAGATTATTTAGAGTGGGTAAATGGAATTGATTTTTCCACAATACGAGCGTCAGAATTGGATTCTGTGGCTTATATGTCAGGATTGGATAAATATGCTCAGAAGAAACTTAAAGATGCATCGGTATCATTTTTAAATTATCTTAAACGTTATCCTGACGGTTTTTTTGCTTTAAACGCATCTCATTATGTTGCCGAGTGCTCCAGGCAAGAGAATGATATTGATAATGCGTTAAATTTTTATCGAAAAGTAACGCAATACCCCATCAGTGAATACAGTATTAATGCATGGGCATGGGTTCTAAGAATATCATCTCAAAAGAATAACTTAACTGAGATGCAGAATTCTGCAGAGAGACTGTTGAGTCTCTCTGATGATCCTCAATTATTAAGGGAAGCCAATGTTGCATTAATGAGAGTCCATCAAGAAAAAAGAGATTTGGAAGTTGCACATGCTTATGCTGAGGTCGTCGCTTCAGATGAAAGAAACACTCCTGAAATCAGAGTAGAGGCGCGATTATATATTGCAAGAAATGCTCACGATTTATGGGCTAAAGCAATTCCTCAAAATAATAATTTAGAATTATCTCTTGAACTTGAAGAACTTCAATTAAAAGCGTCTAAGGCCTACAGTGTTCTGAAAAAAGTGGGGTCAAGTTCTGCTCAAGCTGAGGCTTCCTATTTTCTTGCATATTTTCTTAACAAAGACAAATCATTTTTAGCTTCAAATGAGGAAATATTTTGGCTGATCGATAATCTACCCTCAGAAGTAGATTGGCGATATAAAGCTTTAATAATCCTTGCTAAAAACTACTCTAGTTTAGAAGATGATTTTCAAGCTATTTATACACTAGATTTTTTAATATCTGAGGATTATAATGCCGATTTAGTTGAAGAAGCTAAAGTTCTTAAGCAAGAGTTGAAAGCTATTGAATTGGCTCAGGATTTAGATTCGGCTGTAGTAAAAATAGATGAGTTACCATGAAGCAGATAATATTTTTGTTTTTTAACATTTACGCTCTGTATTTGATTGCTCAACCTGTTTTAAGTGGAGTAGATATTTCCGTTAAAGAGAAATATAAAGCTGAAGTGGCTCAGGCTATAAAAATTACAGGACAACCAAGTATTAGGGATACAAACGTTGAGAAGCTAAGTGTTGATATCGAGCTTAGGTCTCGAACATTGATTCCATCTTCTGAAATGGAGTTGATTCCTTCAATTAAAATCGCAAGAACTAAATTATACCGTTTGCCGAGTAATACAGTTATGCTGGCTGCGGGTAATTATTCAACTACGCGCGCTGGCTTTGCAATAGGAAATGCCAGAAGCCCAGTTATTACTTGGGGTCTTCAGGGACATCATTTTTCAACCTTTTCAGGTTTTAAATCTAAAAATTCTCAGGGTCAACAAATGTCAGTATTTAAAAACGCTAGCTGGTTTGAAAATGGCTTGAGTGGTCATTATAATAGAGTAATTGGTAGAGGTCGACTCCTTACTCGAGCTTCTGCAGATTGGAACCGTTATTCATTTTATGGACAACCCTTAGTTGATGGTTTTAATGATGCAGATACTATTAAAAAATCTCCTGGTCGATGGATACAGGATTATCAAGCAGAAGGAACATACATGCATTCGGGAAATAGAAGAAAACAAATTTTTCAAAGTGCTCACGTTCGCTCTCATCATTGGATTGATCAGGGCGGGAGGCAAGTTGAAACAGGAGTTTATTCTGCTTTGGAATGGAGGCTTCCTGTGCAAGATATATTTATAGAATTGCCTTTCATAACTAGTTTAAATAGATTGTCAGGGACCGCGCGTATTGATACTTCAGGAGAATTAATATCTAACACTTTTTGGTCAGCTCAGTTTGTTCCTGCCATCTCAGATAGCATTGGAAATTTGAGTTTTAAAATAGGTTTAAATATTATTTTCACAGGTCTTACAGCTAATGGTAATATGGTTGATCGCCCCTATTTACCTCCCATTATGCATGCTGAATTCCCTTTGGTAAAAAATGTTCTAAATATTTATTTTGGATTAGACGGAGGTGCGGAAAATGACGGAATGCGATCTAGGGTTGATCAGGTTCCATTTTTGGCATCGTCAACGGAGTATCAAGTCGTTCGAAAAAGTTCTATTTATGGTGGAGCAAACGGGAGACTATCGAGCTCCGTTGGATACCGTTTTGGTGCGCGCGTGAGATCGTATGAGAACTATGCCATGACCATAAGGAATTCTGCATTTATTCCAAGTGTAATAGATTCGGGGAGACTATTCTTGGAATATATCAAAATGAAGTCAATTGAGCCTAGTGGTGAATTAACATTTCAGAATGGTCTAGGTTGGGAGCTTCGCGGTTTTGCTCTTCTAAGATTTGTATCTAGACCAGAAGATGTTAATGAAAAAGTATATCATTTGCCAGAATCTCAAATCGGTTGTCAGATTTTATTTAATCTAAAAGATAAAATTAGTTTTGAATCTACTGTAATTCGGCATGGTGAAAGGTGGGGCAATTTTTATGGCCAGGATACCCGGCTAGATAGTTATTTGGATGGAAGGTTTTCAGTTGTCTACACCTATAATGATCAGTTAAATGCAACATTTAGAATTGACAATATTTTTAATTCTCGCACTTCCTGGTGGAGTGGCTACGCGGTTCAAGGAAGAAGGGCAAATTTAGGATTAGTTTACAAGTTTTAGGTTTTTTATTGAAATCGATGGATATTTTCGTGTGTATTTGTTGAAAAAATGTTGATAAAGGTCCCTTGTTTTCGATTCATTTTGCCTTTAAGTAAAGTCTCTAGGTTATCTTTGTAATACACTCTATTTCATACCTTATTTATGAGCGATAAAAACAATTACGGAGCAGACAGTATTCAAGTACTAGAAGGGCTCGAAGCTGTACGTAAGCGCCCAGCAATGTATATCGGTGATGTGAGCCAAAAAGGCTTACATCATCTTGTCTACGAAGTCGTAGATAATTCAATAGATGAGGCCTTAGCTGGTCATTGTTCTAAAATTGATGTCACAATTAATGTTGGTGAATCTGTAACGGTTATTGATGATGGTCGAGGGATTCCTGTCGATATTCATTCAAAGGAAAATCGTTCTGCATTAGAAGTCGTTATGACGGTTCTTCACGCAGGTGGAAAATTTGATAAAGATTCTTATAAGGTTTCTGGTGGACTTCACGGAGTTGGTGTGTCATGTGTAAATGCTTTATCCTCTCATCTTCAGGTCAATGTCCATAGGGATGGTAGTGAGTATGTCCAGGAATATGAAATTGGAAAACCAGTATTTCCAGTGAAAAAAATTGGTGATACTGAAAAAAGAGGTACAATAGTAACGTTTCAACCCGATGCGAGCATCTTTACGGAAACGGTTTATCAATATGATATTTTAGCTGCGCGACTAAGAGAGTTGTCATTTTTAAACAAGGGTATTGAGATTAACCTTACAGACCTCAGAGATCTAGATGAGAACGGAGAAGCTAGAATGGAGAAGTTTCTTTCTGAAGGTGGTTTGAGAGAATTCGTATTATTTGTCGATCAAAACCGTGAGCAATTAATTCCTGAACCTATGTTTATGGAAGGCGAAATTGAAGGTATTCCGGTTGAGGTTGCAATGCTCTACAATACAGGATATGCAGAAAATATTCATTCTTATGTTAATAATATAAATACACATGAGGGTGGAACTCATTTATCTGGGTTTAGAAGAGCATTAACAAGAACGTTAAAGAAATATGCTGATGGAACCGGTATCTTAGTTAAAGAAAAAGTCGAAGTTGCTGGAGACGATTTTAGGGAAGGGCTTTCTGCAGTAATTTCTGTAAAAGTTATGGAACCTCAATTTGAAGGTCAAACTAAAACGAAGCTAGGTAATTCCGAAGTCTCCGGAGCCGTAGATCGCATTGTTGGGGAAATGTTGACCAATTATTTAGAGGAGCATCCTAACGAGGCAAGAACAATTGTTCAGAAAGTCGTACTTGCTGCAAAGGCCAGAGTTGCGGCCCGGAAAGCTCGTGAGATGGTTCAGAGGAAATCAGTTTTAGGTGGAGCTGGTCTCCCGGGAAAGCTTGCTGATTGTTCAGAAACTGATCCTGCGCAATGTGAGATATTCTTAGTTGAGGGAGATTCTGCAGGAGGAACAGCTAAGCAGGGTCGTGATCGAAAATTTCAAGCAATAATGCCACTAAGAGGTAAAATATTGAATGTCGAGAAGGCCATGCATCACAAGGCTTTCGAGAATGAAGAAATTAGAAATATATACACAGCCTTGGGTGTAAGTGTTGGAACTGAAGATGATGTGAAAGCTTTAAACACAGCAAAGTTGAGATATCACAAAATTGTAATTATGTGTGATGCTGATGTCGATGGGTCCCACATCGCTACATTGATAATGACCTTTTTCTTTCGTTATATGAAAGAATTAATAGAGAATGGATACGTTTATATTGCTGCCCCTCCGCTATACTTGGTTAAAAAAGGATCTAAGCAAGCCTATGCGTGGAATGATGCTCAGCGTGACAGTATAGCTCTTGAATTTGGAGGGGAAGAACAAGTAGGTATTGGTATTCAGAGATATAAAGGTTTAGGTGAAATGAATGCTTCTCAACTTTGGACAACAACAATGAATCCAGAAGGCCGAACTCTCAGACAAATCACCATTGATAATGCTGCTGAAGCTGATAGAGTTTTTTCAATGCTAATGGGTGATGAAGTTCCACCAAGAAGAGAATTTATAGAAAAGAATGCTCGATATGCTCGAATAGACGCATAAGTTTTTCTATTAAAAAGATAGGTACTAAGAAAAAAATGAAAATGAAAATAACTGTTATAGGAGCTGGTAATGTCGGAGCGACCTGCGCGGAATCAATTGTTAGAATGGAACTTGCTGAAGAATTAGTTCTCTTAGATATCAGGGAGGGCTTTGCAGAAGGTAAGGCAATGGATATGAATCAAACATCTACCCTTCACGGATTCCATACGAAGGTTACAGGGGTTACTAATGATTATAAATCTACATCTAATTCTGCAGTGATTGTTATAACATCTGGTTTGCCTCGTAAGCCAGGAATGACAAGAGAAGAATTAATTGGTACAAATGCTGGTATAGTTAAAAGTGTTGTTACTCAATCTATAGCTGAGTCTCCAGAAGCGGTTGTGGTTGTCATATCAAATCCAATGGATACAATGACATATTTGGCAGTGAAACAAAGTGGTTTGTCAAAGAATAAAATTATTGGAATGGGAGGTATTTTAGATTCAAGTAGGTTTAAATATTACCTAAGTGAAGCTTTGGATTGTCCACCAAGCGATCTTCAGGCTTCTGTCATTGGTGGTCATGGAGATAAAACCATGATTCCTCTAACTCGTCTTGCCTCTTACCAATCTACGCCCGTATCAACTCATCTTTCCAATGAGAATTTAAATGCGGTGAAGGCTTCTACAATGATTGGAGGGGCCACTCTTACTGGCCTAATTGGAACTTCTGCTTGGTATGCTCCGGGAGCTGCTGGTGCTGCTCTAGTAGCTAGTATAGTAAACGATCAGAAGAGAATATTTCCTTGTTGCGTATATCTTGATGGGGAGTATGGAGAATCAGATATTTGTTTAGGAGTCCCTGTTGTAATTGGGAAAGGCGGATGGGAGAAAATTATAGATTATCAGCTAAATGATTCAGAGAAAGAAGCATTTGCTAAAAGCGCTGATGCTGTTCGCTCTATGAATTCTGTGCTAGAAGATTTTTGATCGTGTTCAAAAATCTATCTTAATTAATAATTTTTTGTAGTTAATTTAATTATCCTTTTAATTTAGTCCGTTCAGTTGTTCTTAAGGGAGCAAATTGAACGGTGATATTAGAGAGCCTTGCACCAGATTTCATATTGTTTTTCTAGCTTTATATAGTAAACGCCAGTAGGCCAATTGCTGGTATTGATTCTTTTTGGATTATTTAAATTTCGCATAGTAAACAATATTTTTCCTTGAGCATTTACTATTTGAATAATTCCTATTCCCTCTATTAAGAGGTCATTTGTTCCAGGGTTGGGGTATGCTTTTAATTTATTGTTTGAAGACTGGAGGTGATTATTTTTAATTCCAATTGTCGCTGTGTCTCCTGCATAAAATAAAAGTCCGCCGGTAGAGACCCCCATAACCATTTCAGGTTTTCCATTTCCATTCATATCTGATATCACGGGAGCGTTTAATCGTCCATTCTGAATTAATTTTCTTCTAATGGGCATTCTTGGGATTAATGTAAATCGCATATCTGGTCTTAGGCTATCCCCCCCTAATTTTGGCATTACACAACCATTAGTAGTAATTGAATTGTTGTTGTAGACATCTCCAAAAACATGAGAGGGAAACGACGTTGTATGTGCTGTTAGATGGACATCAGAACTAGGTACATTTTTTGAAAAGCAAATTTCGATTATTAAATTACTTTTTCCATCGTAATTAAACGGCTGTTGGAGTGTTATTGTATTCCAACCTAGAGATGGTGTATGAATATATGAGTAGCAAAGTTGCGAACCCGTTGAAAAAGTTTTTAGGCTATCGGAATTTCCATGTTTCATACTAATGCTAAAGCCTTGGCTCAAATATGGTCCGCTGGGAGTATTTACATTTAAGCTGAGGTGAGTTATTTTACTGGCTGCAACTCCTGAGGCTAGTAGTTCTGATGCGTGAAATAAGTATTGATGTCGTCCTGTTCGCTTTGAGCCCCCCCATGGGGTTTCAAGCAGCCCGCTCGTCGTTGTAGTACTGCTGCCAACTATATGGTTTATAAATGAAGGGGAATTTACTATAAATGTCAAAGAATCCATTTGGTAAACTCCTGAATCTGCTGATCCAACAGCTAGAAAAGGCTTTCCATCAATATCGCAATATCGGGGTATGGATCTTCCTGAATACGTTTTATTAAAGTCAGTATCAATGGCTCCAAATTTTTGATTTATTAAACTAAAATTCCCAGAAGTATTTTTGTAATAAGCTACATTTCCTCGCTCATTTCCGATTAACAGATCTAAATCTCCGTCTTGGTCTATGTCCGCAAGCTCTGGGCTCGACATGTCTCCGACATCAATATTTTGAAAATAAACGATATTTGCTCCTTCAAAAGCAGGATTTAAGAAGTTTCCTGAGTTCTGTAAATATGTTAATCTACCATCGTCTCTTCCTACAATTAAATCTACTAGTCCATCTCCATTTAGATCTCCGCAAGTTGGAGCGCACCAATTAGAAGTTAGTTGAGTTTTTGCAGTAGCGGAGAAGGGCAGGGAAGTTTTGAGCCATTTAGGTTGGTTTGAAGATCCAATATTTTTCCAAAATTCAATTCCATAAGATGTCCCTACAATAAGATCTAATAAACCATTACTATTAATGTCAATAAGCTCTGGAATAGCATAATCTCCAGCATCATACATTTCACTTTGAAGAAAGCTTGAATCTGTTAGATTCCAGATTGGGTTTGAGGAAGTTCCAGAGTTTGTGTAAGCCCAAACGCATGTATCACTTCTTCCCGCAGGCATATTAGGTGCAACTATTATGTCTTTAAGTCCATCATCGTTTCCATCGATGAATGAAAAGCCAGGAAATACAGGCATATTTACCGGGATGTTATTAATTGGCCAGGTTGAGTCTTGTGATTCTATATTAGCCGTTGATACGCTTCCAATATTAAACCCTGCCACAGCGGAGCTGAAACTCACATCGCCTAATAAAATATCAAGGAGACCATTTCCTGTAAGATCCGCAGCAAGTAGGGTGGATCCGGCGTGAGTTAGTTTATCTGAAAAAGATTGACTTGGAGATGCGCTGCCCGTGCAGGCATCAATAGTTAACGAATTTGAAAGATTGTTTTCGAGAAAGTCGCCCCAGCATGCATCGCTTTTTACAAATTGTAATCCACAAGGTTGAATATTTTCATGAAATTCAATTGCAGATGCTTGCTGACCAAAAGTTAAGATATCAACATTTCCATCACCATTTACATCCTTTATTACAGGTCTGTCTGAACTTATTACGAGTAGGTTTGCTGGTGTTTGCCCACTTTGGTATGTCGAATATAAATATGGCCCTGCAAGTGCCCAATTAAATTCGATTTTCCCCATGGTTCTATTGCCTGTATACACCCCAACATTTCCTTTTGTTGAACAAAAAAGATCTGGTATTCCGTCACAATTATAATCAGCAAAATCTACCCAGTTGCTACAAGATGGAAATAGTGCAATCCATTCTGGAACATATTTCCATCTATTTAGCCGTCTTTTAAAAGGTAGCCATCGACTTCCCTCCCGATCAAAAGCTAAAAGATCTATATTGCCATCACCATCGATGTCTAGATTGAATATTTGAGGATTGTTGAGTCCTCCCGCAAAACCATTTATCAAAGAATCGCCAACATTAGTTAAAAGTTTTGCTAGGTTAGATGCCTTGAATTCATAGCTCTGCTGAGCAGCAACGGGCTTTAAACTTGTAATGCCTATGAAAAATAGAATAAAAAACAGTTTATGTGTCTTTACAGTCATAGTGTAAAGATAAAGAACGACTATATTTGCCCACTATTTCCAAAATAAATTATCATGCAAAATAAAGGTGTTATCCGTCTATTTGCGATTGTATTTGCTCTCGCTTCTTTATACGAATTATCATTTAGCTACATAGCTAGTAGGGTTGAATCAAAAATAGAACAGGATTTTCCAGGTAATCCTTTAAAAGTTCAATATGCATTAGATTCTTTATCGAATCAAACAGTATATGACCTTGGGTTTACCTCGTTCACCTATAAAGAGGTGAAGGCTAAGCAAATGAATCTTGGTCTTGACCTGAGGGGCGGGATGAATGTCATCTTAGAAGTTAGCGTTCGAGATGTTCTCAAAGGATTAGTTGGTGATTCTGAAGATGAGCTATTTGTTTCGGTCTTGAAAGAAGCTGACAAAAATCAAAGTAGTAGCCAATCGTCTTATTTATCTTTATTCTTTGATGCTTTAGATGCTCAAAGAGGGGATCGTCCTCTGAGTGATCCAGGCCTTTACGGGACAAAAGAAATGACGGATCGTCTAGGGTTTAATGCTAGCGATGACGTAATAAAGGTTTCATTGTCAGAAGATGTTGAGGCAGCAATAACAAATGTTTACACTGTCCTAAAAGCTCGTATAGATCAGTTTGGTGTTGTTCAGCCAAATATTCAAAGATTAGATGGAACAGGCCGAATATTGGTTGAATTGCCGGGAGTTAAAGATCCAGTTAGAGTTCAACGTCTTCTTCAATCAACCGCACGTCTTGAATTTTGGCGTGCAGATCAAGGTGCAATTTGGATGCAGTTTGCAGTAAATGTCAATGAAAAACTTCGTGCAATAATAGATAATCCAAATGCATCTAATGAAGACGAGATTGAATCAGATGAACTTGAGCTTCCAAAAGCTGTTGATGATGACGATCCAAAATTAGCCTTGGGAAGTGAAAAATCCGCTGATGATTTAGATTCATTAGCTACAAGTTTTAATCCGTTACTAAGTATTTTTCAGTTAAATGTTAACTCTCAGAATTTTCAGCCTAATGAAGGGCCAATTATTGGTTATGCATTAACCAGAGATACTGCTACTATTAATGAATATTTCCGATTGCCAGAGGTGAAGAATTTAATTCCTGGTGATAGGCGATATGCAAGGTTCGCTTGGACTAGACCAGAAAATGATAGTGAGGTTTCGTTATTAATTGCTCTTCAGGGTAATCGTAATAATGAGCCTGAATTGGATGGAGGAGTAATCGTGGATGCTCGCCAAGAGTTTGATCAAGGGAATAATCCTGTTGTTACAATGTCAATGGATGGCCAAGGCTCTCAAGTTTGGCAGCGTCTTACCAAGGAAGAGGGATCTAGAACTCCGAAGGGTCATGTGGCTGTAGTCTTGGATAATGTGGTCTACAGTTACCCGCGGGTAAATGGAGAAATTTCCGGTGGACGAACTCAAATTGAGGGAGGCTTCTCTCTTGAGGAGGCTACTGATTTAGCTAATGTCCTAAAGGCGGGAAAGCTTCCTGTTCCTGCACGGATCATTCAATCGGATGTTGTAGGTCCGAGCTTGGGTAAAGAGGCTATTAGTTCCAGCATGAACTCTTTTGCTTTTGCTTTGCTCTTGGTTCTAGTTTATATGATTTTTTATTATAGTGCAGCTGGCATTGGAGCTAGTCTCGCACTACTGATTAATATGTTTTTCATTTTTGGGATTTTAGATGCTTTTAATGCGGTTTTGACTCTCCCTGGAATGGCTGGAATCGTTTTAACTATTGGAATGGCAGTTGACGCGAATGTCTTGATCAATGATCGTATCAGAGAAGAATTATCAAAGGGTAAGGCAATTAGACATGCAATATCTGATGGCTATAAAGGTTCCAGAGCTGCAATTATTGATGCAAATGTAACAACATTGCTAACTGCAATAATTCTTTTCGCTTTTGGGACTGGTCCTATTAGAGGGTTTGCCACGACCCTAATCATTGGTATTATTTCATCTTTGTTTACATCTCTTTTCATAACAAGGCTTTATTTCGAATGGCGTGTTCGTAAGACTGATAAGTTATCGTTTGCAACAAAAATAACTAAGAATTGGTTTGCGAATACAAGCTTTCGCTTTTTGCAAATAAGAAAGCCTGCTTATGTTTTTTCGTCAATATTATTAATCCTAAGTATTGTATCTCTGATGACCAGAGGGCTAAGTTTAGGAGTTGATTTTGAAGGTGGGAGAAGTTATCAAGTACGGTTTGATCAATCGGTAGAAGTCGCAGATGTTGCAAAATCTCTGGAGGTCTTGTTTGTTGACGAGGCAGGTAGGTCTTTCATCCCAACCGTTAAGACTCTGGGTAGTCCGGAGCAAGTTGTAATTACGACTAATTTTAGAATTGCCGAGAATGGAGCAGACGTTGAGGAGGCTTTACAGAATAGTCTGTTTGAGGGTGTTAGTTCTTTTTACTCTGCGGAGATATCAAAAACAGAATTTATGAATCCTACTTCTGACAAGGGGATTGGACTTGTCGCGTCAAGACAAGTTGGGCCAACAGTCGCAGATGATATTAAAAATACTGCATTTGTGGCTGTAATATTCTCGCTCTTGACGATTTTCTTGTATCTATTATTTAGGTTTAGTAAGTGGCAGTACTCTCTTGGTGCAGTTGCAGCGACGGTGCATGATACAATTATAGTTTTAGGGGCATATTCTATTTTAGATGGTATTTTGCCATTTTCATTAGAGGTGGATCAAGCTTTTATTGCGGCAATATTAACGGTAATAGGTTACTCACTAAATGATACAGTGGTCGTTTTTGATAGAATAAGAGAATTTTTTAATGCAGACTCTAAAGGTGAGTTAAAACATGAAATTATTGATAATGCATTGAACTCTACATTAAGTCGAACATTTAATACTTCGGTAACTACAATTATAGTTTTACTCATTATTTTTGTTTTTGGTGGAGAGGTGTTGAGAGGATTTATATTTGCTATCCTCTTAGGAGTTGTCGTTGGAACTTATTCATCTCTTTTTATAGCTTCTCCAGTACTCCACGATACAACAAATAGGTTGGGGAAGAAAAAAGTCTAACTTTATTTTATGTTTCTCTTCATAAGTACTAGCGAAATAGTTTTTCTTTTGTTTGCCGTGTTAATGTTATTTGGAACAGACAAACTTCCGGGTATCGCTCGAATGGCGGCTAAGGCTATCAAGACAGTAAAAAATGCTTCAAATGATTTGAAATCAGAAATTTCAAATGCTACGATTGATGATTCTATTATGAATGATGCAAAAAACAGCATGACGGAAATCAAGAATTCAATTCAAGAAACAGTTTCCAGAAAAAAATAAACTTTTTAACAATTTGTTACTTTTTTTGGGGGGTGTTGTTGAAAAACAGAATTTTTCCCCACAAAGTATAGCTTTTGATGGGGTATATTTGTCCAAAATATTAAAAAAATGGCACACACTCGATTTCATGGTCTTGATCAGGCTTCAAATCACAAACCTGTAGAATTTGTAAACCCTTTTAGTAAGTCATCAGAATACTATGGTTCACATGTCTTCAATAAGAAGTCAATGCAAGAGTATATGCCTAAAGATTCGTTTGATCTCGTAAGAAGAGCAATTGATCAAGGCGAGAAGATAAATTTGACAAATGCCGATCAAGTTGCTGTAGCAATGAAAACTTGGGCAATAGCATTAGGTGCTACACATTATACTCATTGGTTTCAGCCATTAACAGGTTCAACGGCTGAAAAACATGATGGGTTTTTCGAGCCAACATCAGATGGTTTCGCTGTAGAAAAATTTAATGGAAGCATGCTCGTTCAGGCAGAACCAGATGCATCATCTTTCCCTAATGGGGGAATTCGAAATACGTTTGAAGCTCGCGGTTATACTGCCTGGGACCCAACTTCCCCTGCGTTTGTCTTTGGAACCACCCTCTGTATTCCTACTGTATTTGTCGCTTATACAGGTGAGGCTTTGGATAATAAAGTTCCATTATTGCGCGCCCTTCAGTCGATTGACGATGCGGCAACAAGTGTGGCTCAATACTTTGATAAGAATATTAGCAAAGTAAATGCTACTCTTGGATGGGAGCAGGAGTATTTCTTAGTTGATGAGTCATTATTTATGGCGCGTCCAGATCTTGTTATGACTGGGAGGACTTTAGTAGGACATGCACCGGCAAAAGGTCAGCAGATGGATGATCATTATTTTGGTAGCATTCCAGAGCGGGTAATCAGTTACATGCGTGAAATTGAGTTTGAATGTCATAAAATGGGAATTCCTGTAAAGACTAGGCATAATGAAGTCGCCCCTGGACAGTTTGAATTTGCACCTGTATTCGAAGAAGCAAATGTGGCTGTAGATCACAACTCATTGTTCATGGATGTTCTTGAGAAGGTGGCCCGTCGTCATTCTTTCCGAGTTCTTTTTCATGAAAAGCCATTTTCGACGGTTAATGGATCTGGGAAGCATAATAATTGGTCTCTAAGTTCCAATACTGGTGTCAATTTACTTGCGCCTGGAAGCACTCCAAAGCGGAATCTTTTATTTCTGACATTTTTTATTAATACTATAAAAGCGGTAAATGAACAAGCTGACTTGATTAGAGCCGCTATAGCATCTGCAAGTAATGACCATCGTCTTGGTGCGAATGAAGCTCCACCTGCTATAATTTCTGTATTTATTGGCTCCCAACTCTCCCGAGTTTTAGATGAATTAGAAAAACTAGAAAAAGGTAAACTTTCCCCTGAGAAAAAGAGTGATTTAAAATTAAATGTTGTTGGTAAAATACCAGAGATTCTTCTTGATAATACCGATAGAAATAGGACTTCACCATTTGCATTCACAGGTAATAAATTTGAACTTAGAGCAGTCGGATCGACTGCAAATTGCGCTGTCTCCATGACAGTTTTAAATATGATAGTAGCGGATCAATTGGTTCAGTTTAAAAAACAGGTTGATGGTTTAATAGAATCTGGTTTAAAAAAAGAAGATGCTATCTTCAATATTCTTCGCGAGTATATCAAAACATCAAAAGATATAAGATTTGAGGGTGACGGTTACTCTAGTGGCTGGGAGGAAATAGCAAAAAACCGTGGTTTAAAGAATACGCCTGATACCCCAAGAGCTTTAGATTTCTATTTAACTGAAAGTTCTATCAACTTATTTGAAAAAACCGGAGTTTTAACTAAGGTAGAACTCGAGGCTCGTTATGATATTTTACAAGAGGAGTACTTTAAAAATATTCAAATTGAATCGCGAGCTCTTGGGGACATTGTGAAAAACCATATTGTGCCTGTGGCAATTAGATATCAATCTATATTAAGCGAGAATGTTAACAGGCTTAAAAAGGTTCTTCCCGATGATGTTTATCCTCGCGTATCAAAAGAACAAATTGAGATGATAGTCGAAATATCAGAAAGAGTTAGTTTAGCCTTAAGTAATGTATCTAAGATGACAGAAGCTAGAAAAGTAGCAAATAAAATCGACGATATTCGCGATAAATCCATTGCATATTGCGATAACGTTAAACCATACTTTGATAAAATACGGCGATCTGTTGATCAACTTGAGTTATTAGTCGATAATGAAATGTGGCCACTCCCAAAGTACCGTGAGATGCTTTATATTCGTTAAATATGTATGTACTTTAGTATGCATATTTATTGGTTGTGACCCCGGGGCTCTTAGTTGCTTTATTTTTGGCTACTTTTAAGAATTATTAAAAAATATTCAACACAGTCTCTGCACTTATGAAGAATGCCATTTCTCATTTTATTTTTTTATTAATTTTTGCTCCGGTATTATGGAGTTCTCTTAATGCTCAGCAGGCAGCTATGACTGCCATCCCTGATGTTGACCAGAAAAAAGATGTCGTAAAACGACCAAGATCGGTAAAACATGCAGATGATTTTTATCACGCCAAGGAATATTTCGAAGCTATTGATCACTTTAAAAAAGCCTATTCTAAAGTAAAAACAAGAGAAGAAAAAGCAGAAATAGCACATAGATTAGCTGAATGTTATCGATTTACTTTTAATTACAGGTCAGCTGAGGCTCAATACAAACGATCAATAAAATTAAAGCTGGAAACTGCTGAAAATTTTATAGGTGTTGCCGAAATGTTAAAATATCAAGGAGAATATGTAGAAGCTATAGTAGCCTACAAAGACTTCTTAAAGACCTTTCCAAAAGATTCAAGAGGACAGTTTGGCATTGAATCTTGCAAAGATGCTGTCTCTTGGAAAAAATCTTTGACACGATATCAGGTTGGAAATCTAAGTTCCTTAAATTCCAAGTCAAATGATTTTGGTGTCGCATTTAGTGGGCGTCCAAATACTTTCGAGGAAATACTATTTACATCGATGCGAGAAGGTGGAATTGGTCGAAAAGATGATGGTTGGACAGGAGAGAAATTTTCAGATATTTATCTTTCTGAGCGATTAAATTCTGATGGATCTTCCAGATCAAAGCGAAGTAGGGGAAGAGGTTCAAAGTCTAATCCTAAATCCGCTAGAGTTCAAAACTTTAATAAGCCTCAATTATTGCCCGAGGTCATAAATACTGAAGATCACGAGGGATCACCAGTTTTTGATTCTCGACGGCGAACAATGTATTTTACGAGATGTATGGAAGTCAAACGTCAACAATTAGGATGTTCAATATATACAACCCGAAAAGCTGGTCTATCTTGGCAAGAGCCTCAAAAAGTTGTCGTTACTAAAGATTCTTCAAGAAGTGTTGGTCACCCATCATTATCCAAGGATGATAAAATCTTATATTTTGCTGGAGATTTAAATGGAACGACTAAAGAAAGTAAGGATATTTGGCTTGTTCGTATAGATAAGAAACGCCGAGGTTGGAGCGATCCAATAAATCTTGGTCCTTTGGTAAACACACCAGGAGATGAACTTTTCCCTTTTGTTCATGATGATGGATATTTATATTTTTCATCTAATGGACGTCCAGGTATGGGTGGTTTTGATCTATTTCGCATTAAACTTGGCGCAGATGGTATTCCCGTTGGTATTTCTGAGAATTTAAAGTCTCCGATTAATAGTGCAGCAGACGACTTTAATATCGTTCTAAGGTCTGGAGGAATGAGTGACGGTTATTTTGTTTCTAATCGTGATGGAGGAGTTGGAGGTGACGATATATGGACACTTTATGAAGTGCCCTTGAAATACCGAATTGCGGGAAATGTGTCAAGCTCAAAAGACAATACTCCCGTTGCTGGTGCCTCAGTTAAAGTCTCAGGAAATGACGGATTTATTAAAACTGTAAAAACCTTGAAGGATGGTTCTTTCTTTGTTGAATCAGATGAACTAGATAGTGACGTGCAATATTCTTTCTCTTTTGAAAAAAAGAAATTTTTGGTTAAAAAAGGAGGTATAAATACATCAGGATTGAAATTTGAAAATTTTGATTTTATCGAAGCTGATAACGTTTATATGCATACTTCAGACTTTAATGCTAAAATGGACCCTATTGAAGTTCCTATTGTTCTTCCAGACGTTTATTTTGCGCTAGCCAAATGGGATCTAAACCAAGGAGCTCGAAATGCTCTTGATACTGTTTTTAAAACATTAGAACGTAACCCTAATATTGTTATTGAGCTTAGATCCCATACTGACTATAGGGATATTGATGAAAAAAATGTGATACTATCTCAACGTCGTGCTGATACTTCGGTAAAATATTTAATTTCTCGAGGAGTGGCAGAGGAGCGCCTAGTTGCTGTTGGAATGGGGGAATCAACTCCTTTTGTGATGACTAATTCTTTTAAAGGTCTCGGTTCAGATATATTTCCTTCTGGAACTAAATTGACGGAGCAAAACATAAAAAAAATGTCTTCTTCGAAGCAGGAAATTGCAAATCAAATAAACCGTCGAACAGATTTCCGGGTAGTCAGAGATGATTATGTTCCTCCTACAGATCCAAACGCTATTGTTTTAGAAAACAGTAATTCTCCTAAATCAAAGGACTTAGTCGGTAAACTATACACTGTGGGAGAAAGACCTTCTTACACGACTATTTGTAGAGAGAATGATATCACACTGACAAATCTGAAACGATTAAACGGCGGACTAAGAGGGGTGCGTCCTTTCTCTGGAATGATTCTTAAGGTCACAGTAAAGGGTGATTATAAAGAATTTGATTCTAATCATAGGCAGATTAAATCTGGAGATTCTTATCGAAGTATTGCCAAAGAATTAGGGATTAAGTCTAAAGATTTAGTATCTATGAACCCTGAATACGAAAAAGACCTTCCATCAGGAACATATATCCGTATTCGATAGTTGCCTTTAATATCATTATTAAATGAAGGAAAGTGATCGTTATGCTAGTCGTGGTGTGTCATCTGGGAAGGAAGATGTCCATAAGGCTATAGCTAATATTGATAAGGGACTATATCCTAAGGCTTTCTGTAAAATCGTTCCGGACTACTTAACAGGTTCCAAGGATCATTGTCTTGTTATGCATGCGGATGGTGCTGGTACTAAATCTTCATTGGCATATATGTATTGGAAAGAGACGGGTGATTTATCTGTTTGGAAAGGGATAGCTAAAGATGCAATCATAATGAATATTGATGATCTTTTGTGTGTCGGTGCAACTGGGCCAATACTACTATCTAGTACAATTGGCAGAAATAAGAATGTTATACCCGCGGAGGTCATCTCTGAGATAATTCAAGGAACAGAGACAGTACTCGAAGATTTGAGAAATAATGGTATCGACATTAAGTCTACCGGTGGAGAAACTGCCGATGTCGGTGATTTGGTGCGAACTATTATTGTTGACTCTACTGTGATTGCCCGTATGCGTAGAGATCTTGTTATTGATAATTCCAATATAGTTGCGGGTCAAGTGATTGTAGGTTTATCTTCATCGGGGCAATCTAAATATGAAAAAGAATATAATGGTGGGATGGGGTCAAATGGCCTTACGTCTGCTAGGCATGATGTGTTTTCTAAATTATTAGCAGAAAATTATCCTGAGAGTTTTAATCCGGAAATTGATGAATCACTTGTATATTCTGGCACGAAGTCTTTAACGGATTTAGTTGAAGGGGTCCCTTTGAATGCTGGAAAGCTTGTCTTGTCTCCAACAAGGACCTACGCCCCCGTAATAGTCGAAATACTGGAGACAATGCGCAGCGATATTGGGGGCATGGTTCATTGTAGTGGTGGCGCTCAGACAAAAATACTACACTTTTTATCCAAGGGTAAAGTCATAAAAGATGATTTATTTGATATTCCTGAGCTTTTTAAAATGATTCAAAAAGAATCGGGTACATCTTGGAGGGAAATGTATAAAGTGTTTAATATGGGCCATCGTATGGAGATATATTTAAATCCAGTGGCTGCAGAAAAAGCAATATCGATTGCAGCTAAATTTGGTATAGAAGCAAAAATAATTGGCCGAGTAGAACCGCAAGAAAATCCTGAAGTTCATCTTAAGGCTCCTGATGGCTGGCATGTATATAGCATCGAATGAGTTTAATCGATAAATTACAAGCTATATGGGTTCGTCATCAAGAGGTTAATGATTTATTGGTCCAGCCTGGATTAGCAAGTGATCATAAACGCTTTGTTAGATTACACCGAGAATTCAAGGATTTGGATTTAGTTGTCCAAGCACGAGATAGATATTTAGTTTTATCTGGAAGAAAAACTGAAGCTCGTGATATTATTTCAAAAGAAAAAGATCCTGAAATGCGGGAGATGGCATTCTCTGAGCTTGAAGATATAGAGCCACTTTTGGATAAAATTGAGATTGAGATACAGCAATTATTAATTCCAAAAGATCCAGAAGATGCTAAAGATGCTGTTCTAGAAGTCCGTGCAGGAACTGGCGGAGATGAGGCTGGATTATTTGTTGGCGATCTAATTCGAATGTATTTGCGATTTATTGAGGATAAGGGGTGGACTGCTGAATGGTTATCTGCCACAGAGGGTTCAGCTGGAGGATATAAAGAAGCTAGTATTCAAATAAGAGGTAATGACGTATACGGTGTTTTGAAATATGAATCCGGAGTTCACAGGGTTCAGAGAGTCCCCTCAACCGAGTCTCAAGGACGAGTTCACACTTCAGCTGCATCTGTTGCTGTACTGCCTGAAGCAGACGAGCTAGAAGTCAATATAAATGATGTTGATATTAGAAAAGACACATTTAGATCAAGTGGTGCAGGAGGTCAGCATGTTAATAAAACTGAGTCGGGTGTCCGGTTAACTCATTTTCCAACGGGGATTGTTGTAGAATGTCAAGATGGACGTTCCCAGCATCAAAATTATGATCGAGCCTTGACTGTTCTGCGTGCTCGAATATGGGATAAAGCCAGACTGGAAAGAGATATGGCTGTGGCCGAAAGAAGAAAAACAATTGTCAGTACTGGCGACAGATCAGCAAAAATTCGAACTTATAATTTTCCGCAAGGTCGTTTAACTGAACATCGCATTGGCCTAACCCTATATAATTTGCCTGAGGTGCTTAATGGCCAAATAGATAAAATATTGGATGAGCTTCGGCTAGCGGAAAGTGCCGAACGAATGAAAGAAGGAACAGGAGAATGACACGAGCAGAGCTGATAAAAAATATTGAAAACAAGAAGTCTGTCCTTTGTGTTGGACTAGACCCTGATCTAACGAAAATGCCCAGTCTATTCCCTTCTAATTCAAATGGAGTTGTTGAATTTTGTAAAGGAATCATTGATGCTACAGCAGATTATGCTGTAGCTTATAAACCAAATTTAGCGTTTTTTGAATCCTTAGGTGAATCTGGCTGGGAGGCGTTGGCTAAGGTGGCAGATCACCTAAAAGACTATCCTCAGCATTTTAGCATAGCTGATGCCAAGCGTGGTGACATCGGGAACACTGCAAAAATGTACGCAGAAGGGATTTTAGTCAAATTAGGCTTTGATTCTATTACTGTCGCGCCATATATGGGAAAGGATAGTATCGAGCCATTTTCCATTTTAGGAAAGTGGGGTATAGCTTTAGGTCTGACTAGTAATCCAGGTGCACAAGATTTTCAGATGAAAAAGATGGAAGATGATCGGTATCTGTATGAGCATGTTTTGGATGCTTATAAGGAATGGATATCACCAGAAAATTGGATGATTGTTGTTGGTGCAACTCGAGAAGTTAGTATGAGAAAAATACGACATCAACTTCCAGAGTATTTTTTTTTAGTTCCAGGCGTTGGTCATCAGGGAGGAACTATTAAGCATGTAATGGATTCAGGGGTTTTTACTTCAGGTATAGGTGTCGGTGTTTTAATTAATGCTTCCAGGAGTATTTGCTACGCAAGTTCAGATAAGAACTATGCTTCTGCTGCTGCAAAAGAAGCTTCAAGATTACATGAAGAGATGAAATATTATTGGCCTCAATGAATATTCCAGATAAAAAAATATTAGTTACCGGGTCCAATGGCTTACTTGGTCAATCTATTCAGTATGTTAATAATGGCAGATTTAATATTTGTGCTACAGGGAAAGGAGAGCCTCGCATTGATATGAATTGTTCTGATTATGAAACAATGGATATTTTGAATTCAAAAGAATGTGATCGCGTAGTAGGATCATTTAATCCAGATGTCTTGATTCATGCTGCCGCAATGACAAATGTTGATGATTGCGAAACCCATCCAACAGTTTGTAATAATATAAATGTTGAGGGGACTAAAAATGTTATTGGCGCTTGCGAAAAGAATGGGGTGCATTTGATCTTTATCTCGACAGATTTTATTTTTGATGGTGAGAATGGACCATATTCTGAAGATTCTAAGGAGAATCCGCTGAGTGTTTACGGTAAGTCGAAGGCTGATGCAGAAAAGTTGGTGATATCATCTAGTTGTAAATGGACGATCGTAAGAACGACATTAGTTATAGGATATTTCCCAGGATACAAAAGCAGTAATATTATTCTATGGGCAAGAAACAAATTAAAAACAGGAGAACGTTTAAGCGTCGTTTATGATCAAGTAAGGAGCCCTACTTGGTCGATTGATTTAGCTGAAGGTTGCTTGCTGATCGCAGAAAAAGGGACTTTTGGTATTTATAATCTTTCAGGGCCCGATACAATGTCAATAGTTGACTTAGTTAGAAATGTAGCTCTTCATGGGAACTATGACTTAACCTTGATCGATGAAGTGGATAGTAAAACTTTAGGCCAGGCAGCCCGGCGTCCAACGATGACCGGTTTAGACATCTCTAAGGCGAAAAATGAATTTGGATATAAACCACATAGTTTCGTGGAAGTCTTGGAATCGATTCCTTATATTTGAGGATGACCATTAATTATTGAAATCGAACATATGAAAAAATTATTTCTACTTTTCTTTTCTGCATGTCCATTTCTTTCGTTTTCTCAAGATAAAGGGTTAGATAAAAGAATTGATGAAGCTTTTTCTCCGGTATCAAATTTCTTTTCGGAGCTTGTTTTTTTTCAAGTTGCAGGATACCCTTTTGTTATTTTAATACTTGTCGGTAGTGCGGCTTTTTTCACATTGTATTTTGGTTTTCCTAACATAAAATATTTTTGGACAGCGATAAATGTTGTCAGAGGAAAATATGATGATTTAGATAAAGATGAAACTGGGAAAAGAGTAGGAGAGGTTTCTCATTTTCAAGCATTGGCAACAGCAGTTTCTGGTACAGTTGGTAATGGAAATATAGCTGGTGTAGCTCTCGCAATAGCTCTAGGTGGACCTGGTGCAACTTTCTGGATGATAGTTTGTGGCTTATTAGGTATGTCTACAAAGTTTGTAGAATGTACTTTGGGTGTTCAATATCGAGACGTTGGAGAAGATGGAACTATCTATGGTGGCCCCATGTACTACCTCAGTAAAGGTTTAAAAAATAAAGGTTGGGAGAGGTTAGGTAAAGTAACTGCAGCCTTATTTGCTGTATTCTGCATCGGGGGGTCGTTTGGTGGAGGAAATGCAGCCCAATCGAATCAAGCAACAATTGTTTTAAAAGACTTACTTGGCCTTGAGACTACATTTTCTGGAGCTATAATTGGTGTTGTTTTAGCAGCTTTTGTAGGAATAATCATTATTGGTGGTATCAAAAGAATAGCTTCTGTTACTGAAAAAATTGTTCCATTAATGGCCGTACTCTATATTCTGGCATGTGTTTATATATTAACTATAAACTTTAGTTTTATAGATGATGCTATTGCATTAATCGTGCGCGAAGCGTTTAACCCAAAGGCTGTTGGTGTTGGCGGTGTTATTGGTGTTCTGATGGTTGGTTTTAAAAGAGCTGCATTTTCAAATGAAGCTGGCGCTGGCTCTGCATCAATTGCTCACTCAGCGGTTAAAACTAAATATTCTGCTTCTGAAGGTTTAGTAGCTTTGTTAGAGCCATTTATTGATACTGTTGTCATTTGTACTATGACAGCTTTAGTTATTATAATTTTCAATTTAAATGGTGCCTTTATTTATGGAGGAGATGGTATGGGTGCTGTTATGATAGATGGTGTGTCTTTTGAAGGAGCTGGAATTACGTCTAAAGCTTTTTCTGAATATATCCCCTATTCTGGTGTCTTTTTGACAATCGCAGTCGTTTTATTTGCTGTATCAACCATGATTTCATGGTCATATTACGGTTTGCAATCATGGAAATATTTATTTGGCAGGGGAAACGTAGCTGATTTAACATATAAAGTTTTATTCTTAATTTTTGTTATTATTGGAGCGGCTGCAAGTATGAATTCAATTTGGGCATTCTCTGATGCAATGATTTTTGCCATGGTTTTTCCTAATATGGTTGGCTTATACTTTTTATTTCCAGTTGTCAAAGAGCAGCTTAATAGATACTTGGATGCTATAAAAGTGAAATGATATTTTTTATATAGCGCCTTTGACGAAGAAGTGTTTCGAAGGCATTGAACAATGCCTTCGAAACACTTTTAAAATAATATCGATAATAGATATTTAATTAAATTCATTTTTTAGTTATTTATGACATTTCATTAGTAAATAATGTTTTACATTTGCCATCCAATTGAAAAGAAGGGATAGACTTATGTTAGTAATACAAATTAAAGAAGGGGAAGGAATCGATCGCGCTTTGAAGCGTTTCAAGCGAAAATTTGATCGTACGCAAACTATGCGCCAACTTCGGAAGCGTCAAGCATTCACAAAGCCTTCAGTTAGTCGTAGAGCAGAATTTATAAAAGCGAACTACGTTCAAGGTCTTAAAATAAAAGAGTCAGAATAGATATATTTCATTTTTATTTTATAAAATTGCCCCTTGAAGTTCTAACTCTCGGGGTTTTTTTTTATGATTAAACAATATCAAGACTATCTTTTATTCGAGCGACGTTTATCTAAAGCTACTGTCACTGCTTATCGAAAAGATATTAATCAATATTTGTTCTTCCTTGAATATCAAATAGGCCTAAATGGTCCATTGTTTGCTAACCGTGTACATGTGAGGTCATGGATAGCCTCTTTGGTGGATGATGGTCTAGACCATAGATCTGTAAATCGAAAATTAAGTGCTCTTAAAGGCTTCTATAACTTTTTATTAGAGTCAGGTGACATTTCTAATAATCCAGCAGATGGAATTCCTTCTTTAAAAGAAAAGAAGAGACTTGTTCGGGCGTTGACGAAGAAAGAGATGGTTGCTCTATTGAAACCTGAATCTTTCGCGGATGATCGATGCGGAAGACGTGATCGATTTATTATTTTCACTTTGTATGCTTTTGGATTAAGACGATCTGAGCTTTTAGGACTTAAGATGACATCTTTAGATCTGTCAACAGGTACTTTAAGAGTTTTAGGTAAACGAAATAAGGAAAGGGAATTGCCTTCTCTCCCCGAATGGAGAAGTTTATTTGAAATTCATTGCCTAGATTGGCCAGAAGTTGAATTTAGAGACACCTTATTCATCAGTGAAAAAGGAAATTCACTGAGTCCAAGAAGTCTCTACTCCATTGTTCATTCATATATCAAAGCGAGTAGTACTATCGAATTTAAAAGTCCCCACATTTTACGCCATACTTTTGCTACTCATTTGTTAGATATGGGCGCAGATTTGTCTTCGATTCGCGAATTATTAGGCCATGTGAATTTATCAGCCACTCAAATTTATACTCATGCGTCAATCGAGCAGCTAATGAGTGTTTATAAAAAATCTCACCCTAGAGGAGAATAATGGAATTAATAGTTGAAAAGATTAAAATCAGTATGATTGTAGCTGTAAGTTCTATCCATTTCAAGATGAGTTCAAATCTCATTTTGCATGTGCACACTTGCATGGGTTATCTGAAATAATAATAATAATTTGCCTGTGGAATGGCCAATAATTTATTTGAGAATATAATAATCGTAAAATAAACAATGACTTAACAAAAGTTTGAGTGCATCTTCGTAGGCAAATCTATTTGTTAAGAAACTTACTGAAACCA
>MDTF01008600.1_pt1 | contig 74897 bp, 67 predicted proteins | sample 811191 | NCBI WGS metagenome assembly MDTF01 (sample SAMN05326649, study PRJNA326480) | marine metagenome | isolation source: seawater | place: Southern Ocean | collected 2011 | reverse complement strand
AAATGTATTTTTCCATATTTTCTAATAATCTTATTATTTAATGACATATTGGTTAAAGATGAAGCATATCTTTCTCCAGGTCTTGCTTTTAAAAGCTTAATTTTATCATTAAACATCATTGCCACCTCTTTAACAGAATAAGATTTTTTATTAGATATGCTATAATGAACACATTTATTCTTTACCCAAGCTTCGTAACAGACATTTATTGTATCTTTAATATGTGTAAATCTTCTAGTTTGTGTTCCAGGTTTCACAACTGTCAATGGTTTACCACTTTTATACTGCTCCTCAAATATTCCAATAACAGTTGCCATTTCACCAAATTTTATATGTCTTGGGCCATAAACATTATAAAAATAAACAATTTCAAACTTAAAGTTAAACCAGTTTTTTAAATTTTCTAATAATTCTAAATTTTTTGATTTTGTGAAGGCATAAGGAGAAAGATTTTTATCCTTACCATTATTACCTAAACTAGCAGAAGTAGCAGAATAAATTAATTTAATCTTATTATCCAAACAAAACTTAAATACAGCCTGTGTGCCTATTGAATTTGATCCAAAACAATCTTCAAATTTATTAAAACTTTGAAAAATTCTTGCAAATTCCCCAAAATGAAACAAAGAATGAATCTGGTTTTTATATTTTGATAAAACCTTATTTATATCTTTAGTATTGGCAGCAAAGTATTTTACTTTAGAGTTTTTAATGTGATTTTTTTTTAAACCACTAGAGTAATTATCTATGCTTATGATTTTTTTATCAGTTTTTGTTAATAAAAATTCAATTAAATTAGACCCTACAAATCCAGCACCACCAGTAACTATTATGTAATTTTTCATTAGAACTATTTATAGCCTGGCAATGTCCTACTCTTCCGTGTCTTAAGACAAAGTACCATCGGCGCAGAAAGGCTTGACTTCCGAGTTCGGAATGGAATCGGGTATTACCCTTTCGCAATAATTACCAGGCAAAAGTCTTATATTGATTTTATAAAAAAAGGCAAATTATTATTTATTTAATTAAGAAATATTGCCAAATATCTATTTTGTTTATTTGGCTATATAATGTAAAAAATCTAGCAATATAACAATAAAGAGGTTTAGACATTAATTAACTTAAAATGCTTAAATTAAAAACTGCTTTTATAACATTTTTTCCTGTTATTCCTGATAATATGGGCTCTTCGGCCGTGATTAATAGCCGTTTTAAAAATTGGCCTTACAGAAAAAAATTATTTCAAATATCTCATGTAAAAAAAATTAATAATCATAAAATTAAAACTATATTTATAAATAAAGAAAAACCCATAAACAAAATTATTAAACTTCCTGCACTTATATTTGAAATATTTAAATTTTTAAAAAAAACTAAAAATAGTCTAATTATAATTGAAGGAGCAAGCTGGATCTTTTATAGCTTCATAGTATTATTCAGTTTTAAATTATTGTTGCCACATTCAAAAGTTATATACATTTCACATTCAATAGAATCTGAAATAAGGAAGAAATATTCCAATATAATAATATATTACTTAACAAAATTTTTAGAGAGGTTGGTATTTAAGCATTCATTTATATCTACATCAGTATCCAAGATTGAAAAAGATAAAATTAAAAAATTATATAATCATGAAACCATACTTTATCCAAATGCAATAACTTTAGAAAATCAAAGTAAAAAAAGTGCCATAGGAGAAGATTATATAATTTACTGCGGTTCTTACAAATATAGACCCAATAAAAATGCCATTGATTACTTAAATAATAAAATAATGCCAACTCTTTTAAAAAAAATACCTAATCTGAAATTAATTCTTACAGGTGGTGGTTTTACCAAAAACATGCCTTGGATAATTAATAAAAAAATTGTCCCAAAAAAAGATTTGTACAATTTAATTTATCATTCAAAATGTATGTGCGTTCCATTAAAATTTGGATCTGGAACTAGAATTAAAATTATAGAAGCCTTGTCAATTGGAGTAATCGTAATATCTACAAAAAAAGGAATTGAAGGCATAGAATTAAAAAATAAAAACCCTCCATTTATAGTTAATGATACGAATTTACTTTTAGATACTATTTGTAAGGTAATTAAAAATAATAAAAATTTAAGAAAAAAATCCATGAATGATAAATCTTATTATTCTACAAAATATTCAATGAAAAATATCACTAAAGACTTCGTAAATAATCATATCAAAAATATTTATTAATAATGATTCAAAATAATAAATTAATTTCAAATGGAATGATTCTTTCATTGCCAGGTCTACTATCAATATTTATTTCACTAATTTCGATTCCAATCCATTTAAATATTGCAGGAGCTGAAAATTATGGAAATTATTTAATTTTTCATTTTTTGTTAACTATATCTTTAATTTTTAATTTAGGTGTTGGTAAATCTATAGTAATTAGTATGAACAATTTTCCAAAAAAAAATAAAGCGATAGCATATCAGGGTCTAAAATATACTTTTGGGATATCTTTTTTAATTTTAATAGTTTTTACAGCCTTATACTTTGTAAAAGATGAGGTTTTTTTTGATTTTTTTGGATTCAATCCAATATTTGAATATTTTGTTGTTTGCATAATATCAACAATTTTTTATGCTAGTCTCGAAGGAGTATTTCAAGGTAATGAAAAATTTAAGTCACTGAGTTTTTATAATTTTATATTTTTTAGTCTTTCACTGTCACTTCCTTCACTTACTTTGCTATACAATAATAATTTAACATTAGAAAACTTACTACTAATAGCAACAGTGCTAAAAGTATTTACTGTTTTTACAATGATATTAATAATAATTAATAATGATCTTATTTTAAAATCTACTGATAAAATTTTAGCTAATAATTTAAAAAAAAATAGTAAGTGGTTAACGTTAAATAGTGTTTTAATTCAATTTTATGATTTATTTGACAAATATCTCATTAAGATATTTATAGGTCCGATAGCACTTGCTACGTACTCAATACCACAGCAGCTAACAGGTAAATTAAGTATATTCTCAAAGGGATTTAGTGCTTTTTTACTTCCACTTCTTTCTAAGAAAAAAATAACTAGCAATGATTTTAATACAACAATTAAAATTTTTTTAAAATTAATTCCTATATTAATATTTCTATTATTTCCTTTATATTCATATTTATTAAAGTTTTGGTTAGGTGAAAATTATAATGAAAATATCCTGATTTTAGCAAAAATTTTTTCTTTGAGTGTAATTTTTTCATGCGCATCACATATACTAATTACAAAATTTGAAGCGTCTCAGACATTGCAAAAGAACCTTAAATTTGAAATCCTTGTCATGCCCTTTTTTCTTTTGGCTTTGTATTTTTTTACTAGTAACAATTATTCTTTAATTTATATTGGATCGATAATATTAACGAAGGAAATAATATTACTTTTTTTAAGACTAAATATTCTTAAAAAAGAAATAAAAAAATTAATCAATTATTACGTATATTCTATTATATTTATTTTAATGCTTTATTTATCTTTTAATAATCAAAATTTATTTTATTTATTTGAAATATTAATGCTGTTAAGTCTTGCTAAAAATGATTAGTGATTATGTAAGAAAATTAAATAGCTACTTAAGCTTTTGGTGTAAAAATAATATTAAAATTAATCACTCCAAAGATACCCTAATTAGAACTTTTATTAAAAAAAACTTAATAAAAAAAAATATTAATTCAAAAAATCTAAAAAAAACTCACAATATATTTAACAAAAAAATATTTTCTTTATTACAAAATGAAAATATATCAAACTTTTTGAGAGAAAGTTTTATTCAAAAAATGTTTTTTTTGCATAATAGGTTTTTTGTTTATGCTGAATTGAATGAATTAAAAAAAGATAAAAAATGGACTCTTTACAAAAAACTAATCAATGAAGACTCAATTGGAAACCCTATCAGATATTTTTTATACTCACAAAGTTCTGGTAATAGAATTAATCACGTTTACCATTTGAGTATTTTATTAAGTGAATTTAATATTGACCTAAATAAAATTAAAAAAGTTTTTGAATTCGGAGGTGGTTATGGGTGTATGGCTAGAATTTTTTCAAAAATACAACCAAATATTAAATACACATGTTTTGATACTCACTATGTCAATTTATTGCAGTATTACTACCTCAAGCACAATAATTTGAATGTTGGATTTTCAAATAGAAATAATTTTTCACTAACTTCAAATTTACAAAAAATTAAAGACTATTCAAACAATACTATACATTTGTTTATTGCTAATTGGTCACTATCTGAAACTCCAATTAAGTTTAGGGCTAATTTTAATTCAATAATAAAAAAAAGTGAAATTATCCTTATCAGTTTTCAAGAAAAATTTGAGGATATAGATAACTTAAAATACTTTATTAAACTTAAATCAAAAATATCAAAAAAATATAAAATAAAAATTTTAAAAAATAAGTTCTATAAAGGAAATATTTTAAAAAAACAAAATCACTATTTTTTTATCGCAAAGAAATTATAAATTAATTGCAGGTAAGTTTATAATATTCAGGTCTATATAACTGTATAAAAACTTTATAAATTTAATAAATTCTGCAAAAATAGAGCTTTGAAATATAGTGTTAATTTGTTCCCTACCACCAAATCCAGCCATTTGGTCTAATCTCCACATAAAAATATAAAAAAATATAAATGAGAACAATACACATTTTTTTAAAAAATTTTTATTAATTTCATTTTTTAAAATGTTTAATTTTTTTTCATCTAAGATTAATATGGCATAGAATGTTACCAGGTGTGTTGAAATGAGACTAATATTTCTACCATGATCTAATGCTAGTAAAAAACAAAGTATTGAAGGTATAAAAAAATATATATAATTTTTTTGATATTTATTATTAAACTCCAAAATCTTTTTTTTTATCAATAAATTAAATATTAGAAAAAAAATACCAACACTAAGTAATAAACTTAGAAGTAATTGAACAAAATCTTTATAACTAAAATAATAAAAGTGCCATTTATAAAAACCCCCTATCGCATTATAAAAACCTCCTGATAATTGAGTGTGGAGACTATCTATTTCAAATTTTTTTAATATTAAATTCAAATTTTCATATTGTGCAGAATCACCAATAAATATTAATATTAAAAATATAGGAATTAAAAATACTAAGTATAATTTTTGTATTTTAATTAATTCATTTTTCAATTTTATTAAACTTACAGACAATAAAAAATGAACAGATAAAAACAATACTTGATATTCGTGCACCAACATGACCACTGTCAAAACCGGTATTAGAATAAACTTTAAATTATCAATATACTTTTTATTATCTTTTTCATTTCTATATTTAATAATTATATATCCATGTAATAAAATTGATAACTTTATTAAAATATCTTTAATAAAATAAAGGTTAATTTCATAAATAGGAAATAGGATTAGTGCTGGTGATAAAAAAATTATTATAGAAATGAAATAAAAGTTTTTATATGCTTTAAATATTCTAAATATTAAATAAATTTGTATTAAATAAAAAATAAAAAATAAATATGAAAAAAATATTAATGGTTGTACTGAAAAATACTTATTAAGTTGCCAAAATATTTCCCCTAATAGTCCTCTACGAATGAATCCTGATTGGTAGTTAATGAATAATTCAGTAAAAGCATAATTTGACGTATCTATACCACCCTTTAAATTTAAATAAAAATATGTAAACGTAATAATTATTAAAAAGAATAAAATGCACTTAATTATTAATGCATTTATAAATTTATTATTTATTTTTTCTTTCATAGTTTTTTCAACTAAAATATAAAATTATTTATATTAGGGCTTAACATCAATACTTAAAAATTTTTTAATTAAACTAAATATTTTTCTAGTTAAATTATATGGGTAAAATATTATGTATGAAAGAATTAAACCAAAATTTAAGTCTCTAAATCTAAATATTTTATATAATAAATAGTAGTACGACCCACTAGCATATAATTTACTTAACTTATTAGCTTTTAAAAATTTTAAGAAATATTTCTGATTTTCCTGCCATGCTTTTATTTGAGTATTTCTGGTCTCGTCAAATGCTAAAAAATCATTTTCAAATTTTATTACTTTTGTTTTTTTAAACAAATTAATTCTTTTCAAGTTTAGGGCTTCACTTGCAGCTATATAAAAGTTTTCTTGAAGACCCCAATCATACGCCTCATATGTTTTAATCAATTCTTTAAACTTTATTGCTTTATCTTTAGAAATTTTAAAGATTATTAAATCAATTCCATAATGTGGCCAAAATATATTTTTTATATTTCCATTTTTAACATGTGTATTGGGATAAATTATTGCACAAAAATTTTTTAATTTTATCTTAACCAGTTCATCAAACAAATTATTTGGCACAATAATATCTGCATTAGAATAAACTAAGTATTCAAAATCACTTTTCTCCATATATTGATCCAGAGCATTATCTAGCATTCGCTTATTTGAATATTTTTTTCCATCTGGTAATTCTTTTTTTGAAATATTTGTATAAAAATTTTTTATACTTTTTTTATTAATAAACTCCTCTATATTCGGTTCATCAAATTGAGTGAGACTAAAAGTAATATCAAAATTTAAACTTTTAATTGAATTTATAAATATACCTTGATACGTATCATTCTCTTTAGATTTCCCAAATGGTCTAAAAGAAACTATCCATAAAGCTTTCATACTTAATAGAATACTCTATTTTTCAATATCAGCTTTGGAAAACTTCTTAGTATTAGTGCCACTATTAATCTGTTCAGATATCCACTTATATGTTTTCTCTAAGCCATTGCTTAATGAGTATTCTGGTTGCCAACCAATTTTGTCTTTTATAAAATCATTATTGCTTGATCTGCCCCTGACACCTTTTGGTTTATCTAGTTGATATTTTTTATCCACTTTATATCCGGCTATATTCTCTATAATGTCTATCATTTGATTAATAGACACTTGTTCTTCGCTACCAACATTAAATACTTCAGAGGAGTCGCTATTAAAAACTTTTAACATTCCATTAAGACAATCATCGATATATAAAAAACTTCTAGTTTGTTCCCCATCACCCCAGACATCAATTGTTTTTAAATTTTTATTTTTAGCATTTATCATTTTTCTACATAATGCTGCAGGTGCTTTTTCTCTGCCTCCATCAAAGGTTCCTATGGGACCATATATGTTGTGGAATCTCACCACTTTTGTCTCAAGACCAAAATCTTCTGTAAAATGCCTGCACATTCTTTCACTAAATAATTTTTCCCATCCATATCCGTCCTCAGGATCAGCTGGGTAAGCATCTGCTTCCTTTAAGCCTGGTATAAATGTTTCATTTTGTTTTGAACCGTTATAAACACAAGCGCTTGATGAAAATAAATACTTTTCACAATTATTTTCTACTGCACCTCTTAATAGATTGGTATTAATTAAAACTGAAAGCATACATTCAGCTTTATTATTTTCAATAAAACCCATACCACCCATATTACAAGCTAGATTAAAAATATAATCAACATTTTTTAAAACTTTTAAAGCATTACTGTAGTCCTTGAGATCTAAACTATGATTTTCTGCTTCATCAAATATTTGAAACCAATATTCTTTTGGCTTAATATCAGCACAGACTAATTCAAAATTTTTATCTTTAATAAATTTTTTTGCTAAATGACCCCCGATGAAGCCTCCAGCACCTGCAATTAATATTTTTTTCATAATACTTAATACTATTGATTTATATAAAAAATAGTAAAAAATATAAGCTATAAGAGAATAAAATAAATGTCTTGATTTTAACAGTAATCAACCTAATTAATTAGAAAAGATGAATAAATTAGCATCAGATTTTAAAAATAAAATTGAATTAATTGATAAATTTTTACTAATATTTATCATTTTAATTCCATTTTCTTTAGCAACCAGCATATTTGCTGCAGATTTATTTGGCTCTATTTCAGGAGTTATTTTGATTTATATATTTTTTAAGAAAAATATTAGTTTTTTTAAATTAATTAAAAAAGAAATAATACTAATGACAATATTCTATTCAATAATATTAATTAGTTTATTTCTTTCAAGATATTTAGAAGTTTCATTTTTACCTTCTTTTTTTTATTTTAGATATTTTTTGATTTCTTTATCAATTTTTTATTTATTAAATAAATATGACTTTATTTCAAAAATATTTTTTTATTCTATATTGTTTAGTATTCTAATTGTTATACTTGATGGTATTTTTCAATATATATTTGGATTTAATTTATTTGGGTATGAAATTGCCAATACAACTAGTCTAGATGATACGGCCATACACTGGATAACTGGTTTTTTTGATGAAGAAAAAAAACTTGGAAGCTATCTAGTGAGGTTTTTTCCATTGGTTCTAAGTTTAATTTATCTTGGAAATAAAAAAAATTATGTTCATTTAGATAAAATATTATTTATGTTAATTGGGATTATTGTTTTTCTTACTTCTGAAAGAACAGCTTTATTTTTATACTTAGTAATTTTAATCTCATATATTTTAATAAGCAAACATAAATTTTTATTGCTCTTTTCTTCAATTTTGACTTTTATAATTCTTTTTTCAATTAATCCGAATCTTAAAGATAAAATTATAGATTTTACAGCAAGACAAGTTTTTTCAGATTACGTTCTCAATGAAGATGTTAACCGTAGTGCAGACGATGCATATATTGAAAAAAAAATTAGATTTTATTCCATAGAGCATGAAAATCTTGCATACACTTCTTTATTAATCTTTCGTCAGAATTTTTTATTTGGTGCGGGTGTTAAATCTTTTTACCACGAATGCAACAGACTTAAAAATTTAACAACAGAAGCTTTAAGTTTAAATAGTAATACGAGAGGAAACAAGCTTGTATGCTCAACTCATCCTCATAGCACTTACTTACAAATATTATCTGATATAGGAATTTTTGGATTTATCATAATATTATATTTTTTGTATTATATTTCTTTGACCTATTTCAAAATTTTATTTAAAGGCAACCAAATTGATAATAATCTTAAATCATATTATTTTATTAATTTAGGAATATTGGTAAATTTATTTCCCTTGATTCCATCTGGAAATATTTTTAATAATTGGATTTGTTTAACAATTTCATGTTCTTTTGGCATTTGGTTATTTTTAAAAAATAAAATGTCCATGGAAAATAAAATTTAAAAAGTTCGTTAAAATTAAAATGATGAGATATATTAAGCACTAATAAATGATTTTTATAAATAAATTTTTAGATAAAAAAAATTTTTTAAGTAAACTTACATTAATATTTTTTTTTCTTATTTCATGGTTTTCAATTTCATCATCTCATTATGATTTATTGATATTTAACTCACAAAAGAATTTATCCCTAGTGACAATTATTAATTTTATTAGACCAGCATTAAACTTAATGTGTTTTCCTGTGTTGTGTATTATGTTTGTTGATACTTTAATTAAAGAAGGAAAAGACAACCTTAAATCAAATTTATCATTTTTTTTATTTTTGTTTTATTTTTTATCACAAATTCCTGGTCTATTTTACACTAGTAACACAATTGGAAACATTCTTTACGTTATAAGTTCTGTAAATATTTTACTTATAGTGAATATCTCAATAAAAAAATTTCCATCTAATGAAATAATATTACTAATTTATGCTGCTTGCATATTTTTATTATTTTTTATAATCCTATTCACTGGTAAAGATTTATATAAATACCTTTATGGAATCAACACACAGTTCTATGGTAATATAAATAATTTCTTAGGTGAGAATTATATAAGATCTTCTGGAAAGTCTCGAATTGCATTAGTTTTATTAATTTTCTGTTCAGTTTTTTTAATTAATTTTAATAAATTTAAATTTTTTAATTACATTTCTCTAATTGCATTAACTTCAGTAATATATTTATACCAAAGCAGGATAGCTATTGGAACATTAATTATATTTATTGTTTTTAACTTTATAATGAGAGAAAAATTTACCTTAAATAATATTTTAAAATATTTTTTAGTTTACATAGTTTTTCCATTTTTAATTGTGATTTATATGCCTTCAATGAAATTAGATATCCCTTTTCCCATGCCTCCACCACATGACATTGCCCAGAAAGAGAGATTTATTGTGGCAAAGAAAATGTATGCTCAAGAACAAACAATATTTTGCAAGTACACCTTAATTAAATGTGAATCAATACCAGTAAGACGAACTGAATTTATAAATGAAACTAGTAATAAAAGAAATTTTATATATACTTCAGGCAGGGTTAATGATTGGAAAAGAATTATTAGTAATTATGATTATAATAAATATTTGTTTTTTGGATATGGTGCCCAAGGTGACAGATTTCTTATAAATCAATCAGCTTCAAATGCAATTTTGTATGCCTTAACATCAGGTGGATTCGTTGGGATGATATTTTTTTTATTATTTTCAATAATTGCATTTTTCCAACTCTTTAAATATGTATTTTTGAATTCAGAAAAAAATATAATTTGTCACTTCTCTACTTCAATTATATTAATTTTTTTAATAAGATCATTAGCTGAAAGCTCTTATGCTCTTTTTGGAGTAGATTTGATATTATTTTATACATGTTTTGCTTTCTCTGAAAAATTTATTAGAACTAAAGTAAAATGATTTCATTTAACTACATTCTATTACTTTTTATTTTAGTTAATTTATTTTTTATTATAAATTTCAATAAACTAGGTTTTCTCCATTATATTTTAGATAAACCAGATAAAAAAAGGAAACTTCACTTAAGCCCTGTACCTCTTGCAGGTGGGATTATACTAATTATTAATATTTTAATATATTTTTTAATAATCAACCTAAATGAAGAGTATCTAGTAAAGGAAATTTTTTTTTAATAACAAGTTTGAATTATATGTATTTTTTAGTTCAGCTGTCATTATCTTCTTTATTGGTTTAATTGATGATAAATATAATTTATCTCCTAATTTAAAGTTTTTACTTTTATCATTAATTTTATCATTGACTTTAATTTATGATAAAAATTTAGTTCTTTCATCAATTACAATTTCTTTTTTGGATCAAACTATTAACTTCAATCGATATAGTTTATTTTTTTCATGTTTTTGTTTTTTAGTTTTTTTAAATGCTTTTAATATGTTTGATGGAATAAATGTACAAGCAAGCTCTTATTCCATAATTATTTTTTCTTTTATTCTGATTCTTTATTCAGATTCCTTTCTTGTCAAAATTTTATTAATTTATTTAATTGGTTATTCTTTTCTTAATTATAAAGAAAAATCTTTTTTAGGTGATAGTGGGTCCTTACTGATAGCTTTTCTAATGGGGTACCTCTTCATAAAATTATATAATTTAGAGTTAATTAAATATGCTGATGAAGTTTTTATTTTTATGATAATACCCGGCTTAGATTTAATTAGACTTTTTTTTAAAAGAATTTATAATAAAAAAAATCCTTTGCATCCAGATCGTTTCCACCTGCATCACTTGTTATGTTTAAAGTTTACAAATATTAAATCTGTATTAATCATCAACATCATGATTATTACCCCATTAATTCTATTTTATCTTGATGTAAATAAATTGTTTATTATTCTTTTTACAATCTTTACGTATTCATTAACTATTTATAAATTAGAAAAATAATTTAAAGATTTTCGTTTTCTAGGGGCATCACTTTTTTAATATAATAATTACAATATTCAATTAAGCCTTGTTTAAGTTTAATATTAGCTTGCCACCCAAGCTTTTTGATTGATTGAGAATTGATCTGTCTTCGCATTACTCCATCCGGGTATTTTTTGTTAAAGATAACTTTACCTTTGTAGTCAACAGTTTGTTTAATACTTAGTGCTAATTGTTTGATGGAAACCTGTTCTCCACTACCTATGTTAATATAATCTTCTTTAATTTTTTTTGTTAATAAAAATAGAATAGCATTTGCTAGATCATTTACGTTTAAAAATTCTCTGCGTGCTTTTCCAGAGCCCCAAACTTCAACTGACTTGAAATTTTTTTTTTTTGCAATAACAAATTTTTTAACTAATGCAGGTAAAACATGACTTGACTTAAGGTTAAAATTGTCCCCTTCCCCATAAAGATTGGCTGGCTGGATAGAAATAAAATTTTTTTTATACTTTTTTTTTAAATATTGACAATATTTTAGACATGCAATTTTTGCTATAGCATATCCCTCATTGGATTTTTCTAATTGTGATGATAAAAGAGAATCCTCTGTAATAGGTTGTTTTACATTTTTTGGATAAATACACGCAGAACCTAGGTTAATAAATTTTTTTACATTATATTTTAGACTCGAGTTAATTAAATTTAATCCAATCATTGTATTAATATAAAGATAATCTGATTGATATGTTGAATTATCAAGTATACCACCTACTTTGCCAGCAGCATTAATCACAATTTCTGGTTTATTTTTTTTAAACCACTGGTCAACAGAACTCTGACTAGTAAAGTCTAAATCTTTTCTCTTACACTCAATTATTTTATATAATTTTTTTTTTTTTTATTAATCTATAGATCGAGCTACCAACCATTCCAGTTTGTCCAGCAATTAAAATTTTTTTTTTCAATTATCTATTAAAGTTTTTTTCTACCATCTGCATATCATGATCCATCATTTCTTTAATTAAATCATAAATGGATGTCTTTGGATTCCAATTTAAAAATTTCTTAGATTTAGATGAGTTTCCAATCAGGTTTTCTACTTCATTAGGTCTAAAGTACTTTTTATGTATTTTTATCACCTGCATGTTCTTTTTTAAATTTGGATATTTTTTTTCATTAAAATTTTTTATTTTAGCTATTTCATTGATACCTTTTCCGCTCCAGGTTATTTCTATTCCCAGGTATTTAAAACATTTTTCAATGAAAAACTTAACAGAGTACTGTTTTCCTGTAGCAACAATAAAATCATCTGGTTTTTTATATTGAGTAATTTTCCAACACATCTCAACATAATCTCTTGCGTGACCCCAGTCTCTTAAGGAGTAAATATTTCCTAAATATAGGCACTTTTCTACACCATGGATAATCTTACTTAATCCAATTGTTATTTTTCTAGTTACGAAAGTTTCTCCTCTTCTTGGTGATTCATGATTAAACAAGATTCCATTAGAGGCATGTATACCATAAGATTCTCTATAATTTTTTGTTATCCAGTAAGCAAAAAGTTTGGAGGTTGCGTATGGACTTTTTGGATAAAAACTTGTTTTTTCGGATTGTTTTTTATCTTGGATTTCACCAAATAGTTCAGAAGTTGATGCTTGATAAAAACGTGTCTTAGTTTCAAGTCCACAGCTCCTTATTGCTTCCAGTATATTTAATGTACCAACCGCATTTACTTGAGCTGTATAATTTGGAAGTTCGAAGCTTACACCAACATGACTTTGGGCTGCTAGATTATAAATTTCATCTGGTTTAATTTCATTAATTACACTCAAGATAGAGTTTGAATCAGTTAAATCACCATAAACTAAGAAAAATTTTTTTTTAAAATTTTCATTTTGATAAATGTGATCTATCCTGTCTGTATTTAAAGATGAAGATTTTCTCTTTATACCATAAACAATATAATTTTTTTTAAGCAATAACTCGGTTAAATAAGAACCATCTTGGCCTGTAATTCCAGTTATTAGAGCTTTTTTGACTTTCATGATAGAAACAAAATTATTAATATATTAAATAATGTTTATTGCAATAATATTCTAATGAAAATTTCAATTATAACTGTAACTTTGAATAGTAGTAAAACCTTAAGAGATACATTAAACTCTGTTCTATCCCAAACCTATAAAAATATTGAACATATAATTGTAGATGGAGGCTCACGAGATGAAACACAAGCGATATTAAAAAGATATCCAAATAAAAATAAAAAAGTATACACCAAAAAAGGCTCTGGTATTTACGCTGCTATTAACTATGGCATAAAAAAATCAAAAGGTGATTTTATCACAATATTAAACTCTGACGATTTTTATCAATCAGAAATAACCATAAAAAATGTAGTCAAAAAAATTAAAGAAAATAAAAAGATAAAAATTTTTGTTGGTGATGTGGCTTATTTTGAACAATTAGATTATTACAATATTAAAAGATTTTACAGTATGGGTAGGTTTAAACCGTGGCATATGAAATTTGGATTGATGCCGCCTCACCCAGGATCTTTTATTGGAAGTGAAATTTATAAAAAAAATGGACTATACAATGAAGACTTTAAAATTGCTTCGGATTTTGAGTTTTTTTTAAAAAATATATACATCAATAAAATTAAGTATAAATCATTCAAAGAAACAATTGTTAGAATGAGATTGGGTGGGATTTCAAGTAAAAATATTTTTAGTTATGTAACCTCAACTAATGAAATTTGGAAGTCTTTCAAACTAAACCATTTACCTACAAATCTAGTTAGCTTAATATTGAGATTTCCATGGAAAATTAATCAACTGTTTATCTATAATACTAAAAAAATTAATAAAGGATTCAAACTCTCTAAAATCCTTTTTGATAAAGATCAATTATTTATAAACAATTTTAATTTAATCGATAATTTTAATAAGATCCCTTTTAAGAAAAATTTTATTTTATCAGCAATGAATCTTGCTTTTTTAGGGTATTTTGCAGCTGGTAAGTTAAATCCGCATAAAAACTTATACCATTGGGTAGACGGGATATGGGCTGAAAAATATACAAACTTAAAAAAAAAACCAGGTAGAGATTTATTAAGACAGTTAAAAATTCCAAAAGCGATAAAAAAAATACTTATAATTGGAAATATTTCTGAGAGATCACAAAAATATTTAACAAAGAAATTTAAAATAAATGTACTAAATGCTAAACTTCCTTATGGACCCATTGAGGTTCTTAAAAAAATAAAAATAAAAATACCAAATGATACTTTGACATTAATAACTTTACCCACACCAAAGCAGGAACAAATAGCCTTTAACTTATCCAAATATAACAAAAATTATCAGATTATCTGCATTGGAGCCTCACTTGCAATCGTATCTGGAGAAGAAAAAGAAGTTCCAAGCATACTAAAAAGTTATGAATTTTTGTGGAGATTAAGAACTGATACAATTAGAAGATTGATAAGATTGCTTGAAACTATATTTTATTACACAAAAGGTATTGTTTATTTAAAGAAATATATAAATACATCATTTAGAAAAATTGACTAAAAAAATATTATATATGTGGACTTGTGACTACTCAGAAAATACAGGTGAGGGGAAGCTTGCAAGAATTTTTCTTGAACACCTAAAAATAAAAAAAAATAATATAATTAAAGTAAGTGCAGCAAGCGGTATCTTAAACTTTAAATATTTATCACCTTTTATTGGTATTCTGTATTGCTGGAAACATTACCTGACGAATAAGAGGGTTGGTTATATAAATTATTTACCTCTATGGAATTTTTTTTTATTTATATTACTACCTCCAAAAACTATTCTAGGTCCAATTACAGGTGGTGCTAATTTTTCTAATGATAAAGATTTAAATTATTTTATTAGGAAATTTGTTTTTCCTATACTCTATAACATTAGTCAATATTTTTTATCTATACGGTTAAAAGAAATTATTTTTTCTACAGATTTACTGAAAAAATATTTATCAAAAAAAATAAAGAGCAAAAGTAAGTTTAATTTTATAATAGAAAACTTAGTTTTTCCAAAAAAACATTTAAAGAATAAGGATATTGATTTCTTATTTTATTATCGAAAACATAAAAATAAAATAAATTTTTTTCCATACAAATTTATTAAAATGCTAGCCCATGAAGGATACAAGATTAGTGTTATTGGAGATAAATTAGATATTAAAAAAATCAAAAACTATGGCTTTTTAAAAAATAAAATGGTTAACAAATTACAATCTCGTGCAAGATTTACAATTACAACAGGTGAAAATATTTATAGTATTTTTACTGTAGAATGTTTGTCTAATGGTGTAAAAATATTAATAAATAAAAAATATAATAAACAAATAAAATTTTTAAAAAAAAAATTTATACTTACAGATTTTAATAAAATAAATTTTTAAGTTTTGTATAAATTTAATAAAACTATGATTATATGAAAATAATTATTGGAATAAACACATACCATGCGGATTCTTCAGCTTGTATTTTAATAGATGGAAAATTGATCGCTGCTATTGAAGAAGAAAGAATAAATAGAAAAAAACATTTTTCTGGATACCCAATAGAATCCATCAAAGAGTGCTTAAGGATTGCTAACAAACAAGAGATAGAAATTACAGATATTGCTTTTAATACAAAACCAATAAGTAATATTCTTTCAAAAGTTGGTTTTGTTTTAAAAAATTTTTCGTTTAAAAAAAATGTTTTTACTGAAAGAATAAAAAAAAAATTAAGCATAAAAAAAACACTACACAAAGAATTTAATTTAAACAAAAATATAAAATTTCACTACATAGAGCATCATCTTGCTCATATAGCGTCTGCTTTCTATCCATCTGGATTTGAAATAGCTGACGGACTTTCAATTGATGGATCTGGTGATTTTGTTACTTTAGCTATTTCTGAGTGCAAAAATAATAAAATTAAGATTAAAAAAAAAATTAATTTTCCAAACTCATTAGGTATTTTTTATCACGCTATGACACAATTTTTAGGTTTTAAAAATTATGGTGATGAATATAAAGTAATGGGCTTGGCTGCCTATGGTTCACCAAAATATTTTGATAAAATTAAAGATAATTTATTTATAAATAATGATAAATTAATATTTGAATTAAATTTAGAATATTTTAACCACCATAAAAATAAATTTCAATACATTGCGGGTGAGTCACTTTTTATTGATCAAATTTTTAACGCAAATCTTATTAAATTATTTTCACCGGAGTTAGATGACATAAAAAATAAAGACCAATTCATTAAAGATTTTGCATCATCGGTACAAAAGATTTATGAATTTTTTTTTAAAAAAATAATTGAGAAGATTTCTTTAAATAAATTTTCAAAAAATCTTGTATTTGCTGGTGGTTGTGCCTTAAATTCATCTGCAAATAAATTTATAACAAATGATAAAAAACTATTTGAAAATGTTTATATTCCTTACGCCCCGGGAGATAATGGAGGCGCACTAGGTGCTGCCTTTGTTGTTTCTGCAAAATATAATAATAAAATATATAACTCTAAGAGCCCCTATCTTGGAACAGAATTTTCAAATAATGAAATATTGAATATACTAAAAAAAGATGTTTATAAAAATAAAGTTACTTACAGGTTTATAGAAAATGATATCGAATTATTTAAATCAGCTGCTCAACTAATTTCTGAAGGAAATGTTATTGGATGGTTTCAAGGAAAAATGGAATTTGGACCAAGAGCTCTTGGTAATCGTTCTATTTTAGCAGATCCTAGAAACCCCAACATGAAAAGTATAATAAATATGAAAATTAAAAGAAGAGAATCTTTTAGACCTTTTGCACCATCTGTTTTAGAAGAGCATCAATCAGATTGGTTTGAATCAACTTTTATAAATCCATACATGTCAACATTGGCAACAGTGAAACCAGATAAACAAAAATTAATACCTTCGGTAACGCACATAGATGGGACTTCAAGACTTCAAACTGTTAATTCAAATAATAATTCTAAATATGCGAAGCTAATTAATAATTTTTATTCACTTACAGGCGTTCCAATTCTTCTTAACACATCCTTTAATGAAAATGAGCCAATCGTAATGAAGCCTGAAGAATCTTTGGATTGCTTAGTAAGAACAGATATGGATGCAGTTTTTATTAATAATTATTTAGTAACAAAGATTTAAACTATTTTATTTCTAAAATCTTACTGGTCTCTTCGACAGTTTTTGACCACTCAAATTTTTTAAAATGACTATTTGCCCTTAAAATTAAATTTTCAATATATTCTTTATTTGTTGTTAAGCTTTCTAAAGATTCCTTAATCTCTATTATATTATCAGGATCAAAATAGTGAACAGCATCACCATTAATTTCTGGAAGTGCTGATCGATTAGAAATAGTCACAGGACAATTTTGTGACATTGCCTCCAAAGAAGTTAAGCCAAATACCTCACAGTATGATGAAAAAATAAATAAATTAGCATTTTTATAAATATTTACTAAATATTTATTATCAAGATTATGCAAGAAAATGATTTCATCGTAAAAAAAATTATTATCTATAAATTTCTTAATTTCTGAAAAATATTTTTTATCTAATATCTGAAGTACAAATACTAATTTAAGCTCATTTTTATTGTTATCCTTAAATAGTTTAAAGGCCTTTAATAAATTGATGATATTATGATATTTTACACATGACAATACTGAAACAATATAATTCTTATAATCAAAATTATCTAAATAATGATTATCTTTTTTATAATTTAAATATTTTTGGTCTATACCAAGATAAATAACAAAAACTTTATCTTCTTTTATTTTTAATAAACTAACTATTTCTTCTTTTGCAAAGTGTGAATCTACAATTAATAAATCACAAGCAAAAATTGACTTTTCCATTATAAATTTTGTAAACTTATTTCTAAGTGTGTTACCTGGCATTTTTGAGAAAAAAACCCACGGTAAGTTTGAATGTAAGGCTAATACAAACTTTATCTTAAATAACTTTAAAAAGATTGGCCCAAAATTCATAGGAGAATATAATTTATCAACTTTTAACTTCTTTAACTCAAAGGGTAAAAAAAATTGCATCCATATAATTCTAAAAAAAGTATTTGATAAAAATTTTGGCTTAACTATATATTCAATTTTATTGTTATTATGTTCAATTATATCTTTTGTGTAATTTTTGCTGATAAATATATAAACTTTTTCATTGAGTATTTCTTTATTCAGATATTCACAGAAATTAAGATTATAGGTCCTTGTACCACTTCCTAAGCTAGTACCTACCATATCTATTGCTAGCATTAGCTTGTTTTAAAATACTTTTTATACCACTTGAATAAACTTGGTAGAGTTTTTGTAAATTCATATTTTGGATACCATCCCAAATAATTATTTAGTTTTTCATAATCCATATATTGAACTGAAAGCTCTCCTGTGGTTTTGTTGTTTTTCATTTTTTTATATATATTTTTTAATTCATTTTTCTTTTTCCCATAAATGAATATTTTTTCTATAATATCCTTCATTTTATGCTGCACATTGGTACCAGCATTAAACACCTCCCCTGAAAACTTTTTTGGATTCATATATAAATTTTTAGACAACAATTTATATAGATCTATTATATCGTCTATATAAACAAAATCTCTAATAGATTGACCATTACTTCTAACTATAAATTTTTTATTTAATAAACAGCATTTTATTAAATCTGGTATTATTGCTGTAAAATTTAGTTGCCCCGGACCATAAATATTTGCAAACCTGGTTGTTAAAATTGGCAATTTAAATAATGTTGTAGAATAACTTCTTGTAATCATATCAGCACAAGCTTTTGATGTGTCATAAGGAAATTCGGCTTTAAGTTCATAATCCTCTTTGTATGGCAATTTATTTAAAGGATAATGTCCGTATGCCTTATCAGAAGAAGCAACCACAACTGATTTAATTTGCTTTTTATTTTCTCTAATAACTTCAAGTAAAGTATATGTCCCCCTAATATTTGTTTCCCAAGTGAGAAATGGATATTTTTTAGCCGATCCAACTTCAACTTGTGCCGCTAAATGAAAGCAGACTTCAATTTTGTATTTTAAAAAAACTGATTTGAGCAATTCCTTATCTGTTATATCACCAAATATTAAATTAATTTTTTTATCAATATTTTCATAATAAAGTAAACTATCTATTTTTTTACTTTTAGTTAAACCGACAACGTTTGCTCCACATTTAACTAAATCTTTAGCTAAGTTTGAACCAACAAAGCCACCAACACCAGTTATAAAAATATTTTTGTCTTTCCAAAATTCTTTTTTCATTAATTAAATCTTTTAATTTGTTGTTTTGCCATCTCTAGCTCTGTAACTGTATTAACAGTTATATGATTTCCATTATGCTTGTATGCTCTCATTAAATTTTTTTTAGATAAAAATTTTAATAAGTCTTTAAATTTTTTGAATTTTTTAAAAAAATAAAATTTATCAGAAGAAAATATAAAATAACCTACATTAAACCAAATGTCTAATATGGGTTTTTCTTTAAAATCTACTACGTTATTATTTTTCATAATATTTAAAATACCAAAACTTGACTTTAATTGATATGATGCAATTAAAATTTTTTTTATATTGTTTAAATAAAACTTTATGTATTTATTTAAATCAATATCAACCATAGTATCGCCATAGCATACTAAAAAGTATTTTTTTGAATATTCAGATGATTTTTTTAGTCTCTTGATTATATCTGAATTAAGACCTGTATAAATTGTTTTTATATTATGTTTCTTAAATTTTTTTTTTATGAATTGATCTATAAGTTCACTTTTATATCCTGTAGCAATTATAAAATTTTTGATTTTATAATCTAAAAAATACTTAATTATATTTTCTAGAATACTCTTATCATTGATTTTTATTAAAGGTTTTGGGAGCTGTTTAGTTAGAGGTCTTAATCTCAACCCTTTACCACCACATAAAATCACAATAGTTAATTCATTTTTAAATTTAGTTATATTCATCTATTTTTGATTACTAGCATAATATATGAAAATTTATATTGTTATTATTATAAAAAATAAGCTGTTAAAATATTTTAAAAAAGATAATACGTTTATTTATTATTGTTATAAAGAAATATAAATTTAATCAAAAATGTAGTTTTATAAAGATTACACTTTTAAACTAAATATAAAATTAAGAATTATAATGCTAGGTTTTGAAACTATAGGAAATGCCACGGTAACAGTCTTTGATAATGAACCTGTTTTAACAACTGACCCTTGGGTTAATGGTAAACCTTATTTTGGAAGTTGGTGTCATAAATATAAAATACCAAGTCAACAATTAGATAATATACGTAAATCTAAATTTATTTGGCTTTCACATGGACATCCAGATCATATTGATCCTGATAGCTTAGATCTTTTTAAAAATAGAACATTATTAATACCTGATCATTACGGAGATAGAATTTTTAATGACTTAAATAAAAGTTTCAATTGTATTAAAATCAAAAGTAATCAATGGTTTGAAGTATCTAAAAGAATTCGAATTAAATCTTTTTCAGATTGGAACCAGGATGCTGCCCTTTTGATTGAAATTGATAAAAAAGATATTTTATTTAATTTAAATGATGGTTCTGGGTTAGGCTGGTCAAAAGAAATTAAAAAAATATTAAATAATTACAAAAACAGATTTTTGTTAAAACTTATAAATTGGGGTGATGCTGATATGATAAATTTTTACACTCATCATAATGAATTTATTTTACCTCTCGCTGCTGAAAAAAAACCTTGTGGTGAATCTTACTCATATTATATGAGAAAATGGAATTGTAATTTTAGTATTCCTTTTTCTTGTTTTCATAGGTATTCACGAAGAGATACATTGGACATGAATAAATATGTAACACCTTTAAAAGAGCATTTTACAGGATTTAATAATAAAATTGGAGAATTGCTTCCTGCACATATAACTTGGGACAGTGAGAGAGGTAATTTTGAAAAAATTAATCCACAAGAAAATAATAATGAAATCTTTGATCCTGAGTATTATGGTGATAATTGGAATGATAACCTAGATGAAGCTGACAAAATTATAATAGAAAAGTATTTTAAACAATTTGATCATATAAAAAATAAATTTGGTTTTTTAAACTTTAGAGTTGGAAAAAGTGAACTAAATATTAAATTATCAAATAGAAAAGAAGGTATTTCATTTAATGCTCCAAGAAATTCATTAATATTTTCGATTAAGAATAAAATTTTTGATGACATTCTAATAGGAAACTTTATGAGAATAAAACTTTTAAATGTACCTAGTTTGTATCCTGATTTTACACCCTATATTGCTAAATATGGTGATAATGGTTTGGCTTTATCTAATGCTGAATTAAATGAATATTTTGATTATTATAAGTTTAATTCAACAAATTATTGGTTTGATTATCTTAAGTTAAAATCAGAAAGTATTATTCGGTCAAAAATAGAAAAATATAGAAACTTATATTTTCTTGCTAGATCTATTAAAAGGAAATTTTAACTTTTTACAAAATGGTTTGTCCGGTATATAATAATCTATATAAATTATGGAAGCAAATTTAATTCTTAAAGAAATAGCTAATAATTTTCACTCTAATAAAGATAAGTATGCTGCACACACAAAAATAAAAAAACTCTTTGAAGAGTTGTGTCAAGATATGAGTTTTATTCATAACGTCATAAAAAACTGTATAAGCGATCCTAATTTTTTTAAAAATTCAAATAATTTATATTTTTATTTATTGGTTGAAGGTGATTTGATTATAGCAATAAATTTATTTCCACCAATTAGTGATAAAACTAAAGACATTACTCATGACAATATCCATCATCATGGATGGCGTTTGTTAACTACTGGTGTTATTTCTGGAAAAGGTTATGAAACTATAAATTTTGTCAAAGGAAGTCACCAAAATATAGAAAAAAATATAGTTAAACTTAAAATTGAAGACGATTTTAGACATACTATAGGTGGTACAAAGTTTCTTGATGCGGATCAGGCTCACGTTGTTTTTCACCCAGAATCAACTACGGCAACCCTAGCATTATGGAGTGCAAATAAAAATTTGATGAACCAAAAAATTAAACTTACATTAAAAAATTACCCTAAACTTGGAAAATTTACTTCAAACATAGTGCATATAATTGGTTTGAACAAATTATTGGGGTTAAATGCAAAAAATAATGTCCAATTTGTTCCAAAAAATGGAAAAATAATTGTCAATCCAAACCCTGCTAAAGAAGTAGATGGTCCTATTAATGAAATTACAACTTGTATGTTTAAATTTTTTCAACAAATTAAACTAAATGACAGTTATTTTTTTACTAGATTAAAAAATACTATTCCAATAGAGACTCATATTCTTTGTGACAAACTAATTTCTGATGAACCTATATCAGATATTGGTATTAGGGGTGATATTAAAAGACGTTTTTCAAAAAAAGAAATTTTAGAAGCTGTCAAAAATCTTGACTAAACAAATAAAAATTTGTTTTATTTAAATATTTTAGAGAACCACTCCTTACTTAATAATATCTTAATTATAGCTAGAAAATATGTAAATATTCCAACATTCTTTTTATTTTTATTTAATATTATTAATATGTTTTTTATTCTTAATAGGTAAGGTCTAGATGTAATATTTCCTACTCTTTCACAATAACTACCTAAAAATTCTGGCAAGATATGTATTTTAAAATTATCTCCAATTCTTAACCATAAATCATAGTCTTGTGCGTTTTGATATTTTTCGTTAAATCCGCCAACTTCGATAATCAAATTTTTTTTTATAGTTACTGCGGACATTGAAATAAAAGGTCTTTTAAATAGTTGTTTCTTAACAGGTAATTCTGAATTAAAATATTGATCATAATTGTATTCTTTAATCTTGTTATTTAATCCTAAAAAATACTGTCTATGCAGTATGCAGTTATAATCAATATTTTGCTTTAAAAAATTTGAAACCCTAATTAATTTGTTTTCATTCCACAGGTCATCAGAGTCTATAAATGAAATCCAATTATACCTTGCTAACTTCAGGGCTTTGTTCCTAGCATAGCCTGGACCTTTATGTTCATTCTCAATTATAAAAATATCTATACCAATATTCTTAAACTCAAGCTTATAATTATTTAATATTTCTATAGTATCGTCAGTAGATCCATCATCAGAAAAAATTACTTCAAAATTTTTATATTTTTGATTGATTAAACTATAGATGGTTTTTTTTATAAATTTTGAAGAATTATATGTTGGACAAATTATAGAAAAGTACATTAATTAAATTTTGACCAAATGTTATAGGTGTTAAGATTATAAAGAAAATTAGTAAAATTTTTATTTTTTGAATTTTTTTTAATTACTTTAAAATTTAGATCATCTTGAAAACAATTGAGCAAATCAGATTTATCAAAGGTTAAATTCCATTTATCTAAAGGAGCGTTAAAACCTTTTTTATCATTTTTGAGTAAATAACCTGGTAAAATTTTATTATACAGATTTCTTAAAATTTTTTTATTATTTAGAAAATTATTATTTTTACTCATATCTTGCTTAAAAAAATTTATTATTTCCATAATTCTATGATCTAAAAGTGGAACTCTGCCTTCTATAGAATTGATCATACAAACTTTATCAAAGGGCCGGAGTATATTGTCTGGTAAATAGAAGGATAGATCTGCATTGATAATTTCCTTTGAATTAAATCCAAAATTACTCTTAACTATTCCATCTAAAAAATTTTCAATAAAATCTAAAATAAAACTTTTATTAGAGCTTACATTCATCGAATCTAATATGACTCCTAAATTTTGTCCTGAAGTATTACACATATATGCATATTTTTTATTACTAGATTTAAAAAAAATATTTTGGAGTTTATAAGGCAAAATATTTAATAATTTATGATCCCTTATTTTCAAAAAATTTAAGATACCATAGAAAAAAGAATAAAAATTTACATAGTGTCTACTATAGCCTGCAAAAATTTCATCTCCACCTGCTCCACTCAGAAGTATTTTTAATCCGTCTAATTTAGCTTTTTTTGAAATTAAATAGGTTGGAATAATTGCTGTATCAGCACATGGCTCATCCATTTTACTAAGAATTTCAATCAATAATTCTGGAGCATCATTCTCCTTTAAATTTATTGTTTCATGATTAAACTTAAGTTCGTTAGCAAATCTTTTAGCTTTTTGACTTTCATTGCCAATTTTTTTTTCAAAGTCAACAGTGTAACATTTTAGTTCTTTAGTTATCTTAGATGACTCTTTTGCTATAATGCTAGAGTCCAAACCACTACTTAACATCAATCCAGCATTTACATCACTTCTAAGATTAATTGATACAGATTCCTCTAGAATAGTTTTGATTATTTTGGGATCATAGTAATCAATATCATAATTCTTTTTATTTTTAGTAGTGTCAAAATATTTTCTTACTATAACTCTATTGTTTTGTATTGTGATAAAATTACCAGGCATTAATGAGTAAATATTCTCATACGCTGTTTTATTAGAAGGAAAATAATTAAAACATAAATATAATAAGAAAGACTCTTTTGATTTATTTAAACCATTCAAAATCTTTTTAAATGAGTTTAAACTTGAAGAAAAAATTAATTGGTTTTTTGAATGATGATAATATAAGGGTTTGATACCAAACCTATCTCTATAGATTAAAGTTTTATTTTTTTTCAAATCATAAATACATATAGAAAACATACCTATTAAATGATTAACAAAATCCTCATCATACTTCTCGTATAATCGTAATATTACCTCAGTATCTCCATTTGTATTAAATGTAATATTTTGTTTTTTGAGATCATTTCTTAACTCAATAAAATTGTAAATTTCACCATTAAAAATAATAGTTATATCTTTATTTTTATTTTGCATTGGCTGAATACTATTTTTAATATCGATTATGGACAGTCTTCTCATGGCCATACCAAAGTTATTATTTATATAATATCCTTCAGAGTCTGGTCCTCTTTCAATCAATTGATCATTCATACTTTTCAAAGATTCTTTTTGAATTTTTTTATTTTCAAAATTATAAATTCCACAAATTCCACACATAGTTTTAAGCTTCTAGCATTGTTTTTATAATAATATTTTTCTTTTTTTTATATTTAATAAAAAGTGAAGAACCTAAAAAAGATGAACCATAGGATTTATAAAAAGTTTTTGGTAAAATATTTTGTACAAATTTTTCATTTGAACTAAAATCAAATTTTAATTTAAAATTATTATGATTAATGTTTGTATTTTTCATATTTAAATGAAATCTTAAATTTATATCAGAAGATTTTTTAGTGTTAATTTTATCAATAATTTGAACTTTTTTCTCTATAATTTTTATTTCCCTTATTATTGTATAATTTTTTTCTGCACATTTTAATCTTATTAAATCTTTATAATTAGTAAATATTGAATATTTACAATTTTGTTCATTTTTTAAACCCAATCTATATAATGGTGAATAAACAAGGTAATCATCATAAATAGCTTTATTATTAAAACAAATTGAATTGTGTGATTTACCAGAAATATCTCGTGATAAACTTTTATAAGAATAATTTTCTCTTCCAGAATCTATAATAATACTTTTTCCTTTATAAAATAATACAAAATGAAAAAAATCATTATGACTATGATTAAAATCAAAACCAATTAATTTAGGATTTCTTGTATAAACAGAGAAATTATTTTTTTTTATTTTTACCCACTCTTTAGAATATATTTTTTTATTAGTGATTTTAAAATTAAATTTTTTCCAATATCTTACAAAAAAAAAATTTCTGTCTTTTTTAAAAAAGAAACTAATAATCCAATCATTATCTAAATCAGGAGATATATTTCCAAACAGAGGAATTGAAATTTTGCTATTAGGTTCCTTTTCAATAAAAAAATTTAAAGAATTTGAAATATTTATGTATTTTTTTTTAATTAATTCTACTTCATTATTATTTGGTGAATTTTTTGAAAAGAATACAATATCAGTAATCCATTTTGCAAAAATAAATTGATAGTTACTTGAACCAAATTTAAAAAAACCATCCTTATTTAAAAATTTGGCTAATAGGTAGACAATAAATTTTAACGAATAAGATTGGATTTCTTTATTTTTATTAAAAATAGAAAATAAGTAGATCGCTCTAAGATTATTTAAGGCATGATTAGATAATTTATATTTATAATATTCAATGTTATTTAGTAAAAAAAAATATTGTTTTTCTAAATTATATAAAATTATATTATTTGGTTTTAAAATTTTTAGCTTTATTAATAGTAAATAATTACAGATTCTTTCTGATATATTATATGGTTCAAAAATAATATTTTTTATATCTATTTTTATATTTGAATACTTATAACACCAGTTTAAAATAGAATTTTCAATAAATTCAATTGTTTGTTTATTTGGCTTTGATTTATTTACAGATATAAGTTTAACAGCCCATGTCCATCTATGTAATGAAGAAAAATCCTCTCTATCAGAAAAATTTTTTTGTTGCCAAATATTTTGGCAATTAACATTAATTGTTGAAGATGGTAGATTCAAAAGTTTATAAACTTTATTTTTAACCTTAGTATTATTTTTTTGATCATTATATTTATGTTTTAATTTTAATTTTTTTTGAAATTGTATTGGATAATATTTGTACCCATATCCACTGTAAATTTTTGATAGTATTTTTTTTTGTAACTTATGCATTTTATATATTTAGATAAATAATTTAAAATTAAATTAAAAAATATTTTGTTAGCAAGGTAATATTATTGAGTTTTTATTTTTTTTAAAATTCATTAATGATATTTTTTACTGCCTCTTTCTCCATCAAGTTCCTTATCTCGAAAGAATAACCACTTACATGAGGTGTCAATATTATATTAGATAACTTATTAAGATTTCCTTTATAGGGTTCTTTCCCAAATACATCAAGGCAAGCAACTGATTGTTTATTCTTGATTAAAAATTTAAATAAATCATTTTCATTAATAATCTCTCCTCTAGAAGTATTAATTAAGATAATTTTATGACTTGTGTTAGATAGAATTTTTTTTTCTATAATATTTTTGGTATTTCTATTAAAAGGAAGGTGTAATGTAATTATATCGCAAATAGAAAATATTTCTTTTATTGTTTTGTATTTAATGTCAGAATTTTTTACCCTTATCTTGTCATTGTAAAAATATTTTAAATTAAAGGGTTTTGTTAAATCATATATTTTTTTTCCAATTTTACCAAAACCTATTATTCCAATTTTTTTTCCATATAACAGATTTGTATTTTTTTTTTTCCAAATATTTTCTTTTAAAGCTTTGTCAAAATAATTTATTTTTTTTAAAGCTGAAAAGATTAAGGCTAATGAATGTTCAGCCACACCTGTTGATAGTTCAGTTTTTGAACTTAATACTTTAATTTTGTTTTTTATGCAGTACTTTAGATCAATATTATCTATACCAACTCCAATTCTGGATATTAATTTTAATTTTTTTGCTGAAGCTAAAATCCTATCATTATATATTTCGGTTCCTGCAATTACAGCATCCACATCTTTAATATTTCTAATTAAAAAAGCCTCCTTAACTTTTTTTCCTGTTTTATTTATAATTATTTCAAATTTTTTTTTACTTTTGAAGTAAAAATCAATAATATTTTTGTCAAAAGTTGATGTAGTTATAAGGATTTTGATCATACCTTATATCTTTGTTTAAATTCATTTCTTTTCTTTAAACCATCTTTTAAATTTGAAACTATTTTACTTGTTTTATTTTTCGTTAAACTAATACTTTTAATCCAAATTTCTATATCATCTAACTTCTCTAAATTTGAAAAATACGGAAAATATTTCTTTAAATCATTATTATATTTATCAATTTCAAAAAAATATTCTTCCGATGAATAATAAATATAGTGCTTATTTTTGAAAAAACCTTTCATTATTGTGAATTTAAATTTATCATTATCCAAGTTGTATTTACTTGATAGGTTACTTAAAATTTGCTTTGTAATAATCATTACATTTTACAGTCACGACAAATTTTTAAGTCTAGCTTATAATCATAAATTCTTTTTCTGAGTTTAATATTTTTTTCATCCATCCATATGTCTGTAATCTTTCTATCCATAATATTTCCAAACATGTATTTATTATGAAAATCTTGACAACAAAGTATTAAGTCGCCATAGGTATTTATTACAGGATATGTTGCATAAGAACAATTCACTGGTGGCTTTTTGTTGTTTCCTTCGTCTAATTCTATGGATCCACCTCTATTTGTAAACATTCTTTGATTGTCGTAAAAATCTGAATAAAAATCCTGTACTAAAATATGTTTTTTAAATATATCTTTATCTAAATTTTGCAATAATTCTCTGCAGGGTTTTTTTAAAGCTTTTGCGTGTTTAGATATATAAAAGATATCTACCCCAACATTTAAATATTCTTGGAAATTTTTCTGGTTTAAAAAATCACCATTGGTAACTATTTTTAATCTAGCATTTGGTAATTTTTCTTTAATATGTTTTGACCATGATAGCATCCTATGGTCAGACATTGGTTCTCCATACAAATGCGGGGAAATTAATCCATCAAAATTTACCTCAGATAATTGATCAATTAATGTTTTAAAAACTTCTTCTTTCATAAAAAAACTTTCATCATCTCCAAATCTTTCAAAATCTACATTTGGACAATACTCGCACTTTCTATTGCAGTATGATGTTGTTTCAAATTCTATTACTTTGAACATGTTATTAAATGGATTTCTTAGTCCTGTTCTTGATAAGCCTATTTTTAAAATATCTTTTAGATTTAAGTTCATATAATTATTCTCCACCACTAATGTTTATAATTTCATTTGTGATAAAATTATTATTTTCCAAACATAGAAAGTTTATATAATTTGCAATATCAATGGGCTTTGCCATTTTTTTTGTAGGTAACATTTTAACTCTTTGTATCATATTTTTCCTCTTAATTTTTTTATGAATTTTAGTATCCGTTAAGCCAATTCTTAATACATTATAAAATACATTATTTTCAGCTAATATTTTAAAAAAACTAGGTATAAATTCGTTAATATGCTTTGATAATGAATAAGAAAAGGTGTTTTTTCCACCTCCAAATTTTACACCAATACTTGATGTATTGATTATTCTACCATATTTTTTTTTCAACATATTATCTACAGATTTTCTAATTATAAGCATAGGGACTATAGAATTAATTGTTAGGCTTTTTATTAAATTATCATAAGAAAAATTATTGAAACTCTTATTATCAATATATCCAACTAAATTAATTATTGCATCGTAATTATTATCAAATTTCTTTAATATTAAACTTTTTTGAGATAAACCAAAATTACTTTTTATCAATTTTACTTTTTTAGAATTAATTCTTTTTAAAGAATTTTTATTACTAAAATAATGTAAGTGTAAATGATTGTTCGTATTTAATAAAATTTTAGTTAGCTCATAGCCTATATCCGAACTACTTCCTAAAATCAGAATCTTTTTTGGAGGTTTTTTATTTAAAATATTCTGCATTTTTTTCTCCCATGAAAGTACCAACTACATCACATATATTGCAAGGAGCAAATAACCTATTTGAATTTACTAATTTATTTCTTATAGAAAGAGATCTTTTGCTAAACCAAATATCCAAAAAAGATTCTTTTTTTAAATCACCTAAAATAATTTTCTTTCCCCAATCATGTGGACACATTAAAACATCCCCCTGATAATCTAAAAAAAAAGTATAAGATGGAATATAACATGGATTTTTAAGAGGTTCTTTTAATTTTTTTATTTTATGTTCTGCATTTTCCATTAACCCGGCTCTATTGCTTAAGGTAATTCCAAAATCTTCTTTTTCAGTATAATAACGATGTCTAACAATATACTGTTCATCAGATAAGTTTGCACTTTTACATAACTTGTCTAATTTATCTGCATCTTCTTTACCGTCATAAGCACTTATAAGAATTCTATTTAGTCCACTAGTAAAAAGTTTATTTAATCTTTTGAGATTTAGCGGATCACCGTTCGTTACCATTTCAATGTTAGATTCAGGTAGATAATTTCTAGCCATTGATAATAAATTATAAATATTTTTATCTAATAATGGTTCAACAAAACCACTGTATCTTATTGTGCCTTTATAGTTAACTTCTTTTAACTCACGACATAATTTTTCATGAAGATCATTACTAATAAATTCTTTTTTATCTTCAAAAGATGGGTCACTTCTAGGACAAAAAGAACACACTCTATTACATGTCCCAGATTCACTTATTTCAATTTCAGTTGGTAGAGGTAAATTTTTTTCATTAATTTTAAATAGTTGAATATTTGCCTCAACTGTTTTTGATTTATTTACTATATTTGTATCGATGAATTTTTGTTGCACCATTTTGTATAATAATACTTAGAGAAAAAATTTATATTTAATCATGATAAAGTCAATTGTAACTACGAAATTAAATTAAGATATTTTTTTTTCTCATTTTGCCCTAAAATTTGTTGTTTAATTTTTAAGATGTTAAAACTATAACTATTTTTCATTAATAAATGTTTCATAATTTTTTTATCTAAATCATCAGCATTATAAGATATGTCATAATGTTTTTTATTGATAATATCAACAATTGGTGAATCTACTAATAAATTACTATTAATTGGACTTATTACGCGTTTGCCATAAAAAATTGCCTCTAAACTTGCGGAGCTTGATGTTGAAATTACTAATGTAGTGTTATGGATGATTTCAGTTAATGGTTTATTTGAGATAACAAACCTATTTTCACATATATTTGACAACTTATTTATAAATTTATTATCCATATCTGGGTGAGGTTTTATTAAAACTTTTGTCTTATTTTTTTTTATAAAATTAGATTTAGATAATTGTGTAATTATATGGAGGGCCTCTTTTCTTTCAATGGGTAAAAAAACTAAAATTGTATTTTTAATTTTATTGGAGTTACTTCTTGTAATTCTAAATAAATTATCGAATCTAAACAATGGTGCATCTTGTATTTTAATATTTTTGCAAAATTTTTTGATTTTATTTTTATTTAGTTTAGTTGGTATAAATATATTGTCAGGTACCAATTGTTTTTCAAACTCACAGGCTAAAGGCTGTTTATCAAAATAATAATCATAATTAACAAAGTAACATGCAAAACCCTTTAAGGGAATTTTTTTAAAAAATTTTTTTGCACCTAACACAAATCCTTTATCAGCTGATTGATTTTCATTCCAGTTAATGATTGTTTTTAATTGAATTTTATTTTCTGATAGTCTCTTAAAGAAAAAATAATTTAGTACACCAACAAAATAGTTAAAATTAAATTTACTATTTATTTTATCTATAAATAAAGGATAGTCTAATTTAATAGATTTATATTGATAGAACTTTTTATCTAAATTTAAACTATCTAAACCTACTATTTTAATTGCTTTCAAATAATCTAAAAAATTTAAATAATCAAAGCGAAAAATAAAATTAATTTTCTCATTATCAATTATTTTTAAGTATTTTTTTGTCTCCTTAAATAACAAGTTTTCTGGCGCTAAAATAAAATTTGATTTTTTAACATTATTTTTATACATATCTCCGTAAAATCTATCTACAAAACTATTATTTTTATTATTGAATGAGGATTTCATTAAAGTCGTATCAATCAAAATTATATTTTGATTTTGTTTTATAAAGCTTTTCCTTTTTTTAGATTTATTCATCATTTCAAATAATAAAAAATATGTTAAATATATAAATCTAAAAATAATTGCTATGTACGGTTTAATAAAAAAAAATAATTTTTTAGTTTTATTTGCTTTAAAAAATATTTTTTCACTTTTAAAATTTTTTTTTAAATGCACATACTCTGTGTAATTATTTGTCCAAATATGATATTTTGTATTTTTTTTTTGGCTTAGTATAATTTTTAGTAATCTAGTTTTACAAATCATTGGATACACACAATTAAAATTGTTTATTCTACTAAAAAATGGAGAAATTATTTGAAAGTCTAACTGTTTTTTAAATATTTTTGTTAAATAATTAGAATAACTTTTTTTTTCACTCTTAAAAATTTTATTAAATAATTTTATATATTTAATATCAAGATCATAGAGGTATAAATTTTTAATCATCAAGTTTTTTTAAAATGTCATCCAATTTTTTTAAATTAGGAATAATAATTTTTGCTTTACGACTTTTACTTATAAAATTACCTACTTGAATAAATGGTATATTACATTTTTTAGCTGCATCTTTATCGGTTATCGAATCTCCTAAAAAAATGAAATCTCTTTTATTTTGTTTATGTTTTTTAAATATTTGTTTTATATGATCTTCTTTCTTTTGTGGTGACCCATAAATCTTTTTAAAATATTTAGATATTCCCCTTATTTTACAAATCTCTCTTAATTCATTTTGTGGCGTACCTGAAGATATATAACAATCATAATTCTTATTTTTTTTAATAAATAAGTATGATCCCACAATATATTTGCATTTTAATATCTTTTTAAAAATTATTAATTTAAATTTTTTAATGATTTTTTCTTCATTTTTTTTTGTTAATCGTTTTTTTATAAAATACTTATAATAATATTTAATTTTATTTGATCTGGACATTCCTCCATTTACTTCATGGTGATGAGTAATTTTTTTAACAATTATTTTTGAATGTTCTTTAAATATTTCTTGAAAAGCTAATGTTTTTATATTTACTGAATCAAGAATAACTCCATCAAAATCAAATATTAAAATTTTTTTTTTACTCATAATGTAATTGTTTATCTTTAATGTTTATTATGTTTAAATTTTCTTTAGTATTTTTTCAACAATTTTAATATCAGCTGGTATATCAACTGCATGATTGTTACTTTTCAGATTTATGACCTTAATTTTATATCCATGTTCTAAAAACCTTAGTATTTCAATATCCTCTATTTCTTCATTTTTAGTTTTTTTATTAAACATTTTATTAATTAATAATGCTTTTGGAAAAGAGTAGACATTTACTTGTCCATATATTTTATAATCTTTTTTATTTTTTGAACCAGGTAAGGTAGATCTGCTTATATAGATCAATTCATCTTTTTCATTTGTAACTATTTTAGGAATATTTTCATTATCATATTTCTTTTTATTAATTAAAGATTTACCTATACATATTTGATTTTTATTTTTTAAGGCAATACTTATAAATTTTTTTAAATTTTTAACTTCTATTAAAGGCTCGTCACCTTGAACATTTATAAATAGTTTACTTTTAATTTTATTTTTTATTTCAAATATTCGATCTGTTCCAGTTTTACATTTTTTACTTGTTTTAAAATTAGGTATAAGATTTTTTTTACAAAAATTTATAATTCTTTTATCATCTGTAAGAACATAAATTTTACTTTTAGGGAATGCAGTTTTACACTTATCATAAACTCTCTGTATTAACTCTTTTCCTAAAATTTTTACTAAAGGCTTACCTGGAAATCGTGATGAATCATATCTTGCTGGTATTACAATAGAAAACGGAACTAGCATATTTATATTTTATAAATTGTTTTAGTAAGCGAAGATATTTCAATATTGTTATAACTTTTAATAAATCTATTTAAAATGTCCTGGTTAATCTTATTTTTTGTTGGATCATTATATCCATCAAAACCTGCTAAATATATTTGTTTTGCACCCCCTATTCCACATAGACAGAGAGCATACGCTAAAACTATTTGTGTGTGTATTTGGCAATATTTATCAAAAGCTTGAATCTTTCCTGGCTTGACCATTAATCCATAATTTAAACTATCTATATTTTTTAATTTATTTAAAAATTTACTAAAAATATTATGTGGAATTATTAATGATTTTTTTAATTTATTATATTTTGGATAATCATAAACTACACGTTCATAATTTGATGCAACATAATAATTGATTTTACTTGAATGAATTATTTCATTTATATTTAGGCTTAATACCTTAGGTTTATTTTGATCAATAAATTTTTCAACTTTATCTTTTTTATTTTTTAGATCTTCACCTTGAGCCAATATTAAAACTTTTTTATTTTTACACCAACTCTTTGCACTCCAGCTGCCTTCAACATTTTTGGGGCTTCTGAAAATTTTTTCAAGATATTTTTTATAAAAAGATGTCGAATTCATTTTTCCTAGTTTGTCTAATAACTTTAGTACATATAAGTTGGAATATTTTTTTTCTTCTAAGATAGATTGCACATATGTTGGGTGTATGTTTTTAATTGCAGCAATATGATAATATATAGAATTACCCCAATTATATTTTTTTTTTAAATTAAGAAAAATATTATTTGATAAATGATATATAGGGTTAATTTTATATTTTAATTTTTTTACTGAGGTTAATTCTGTTAATAAAGATTCTGTTTTCACGTTTCCAGCCCCCCTACCCATTCCTGATATAGTAGCGTCTAACCATTTAGCTCCATTTTTATGTGCTGTAACTGAATTTATTAATGCATACCCCATATTATCATGTGAATGAAAACCAAAATCATTTTTCCAGTATTTTTTAAAATATTTACATATCTTTTTTATTTCTTCTGGGAGCATATTACCTAATGAATCTGCAAAGTATAAAACATCTACAGTTTGTGTTTTTTTTAAACTTTTAATAATTTCTTTGAATAATTTTTCTTTTTTTTGGGAAGCTTGCATCACGTTAACAATGATTTTATATCCAAGCTTTTTTATATTTTTTAAATAAGGCTCTAACTTCTTTATTTCATGAAAATGAGATGCAATTCTTATATATTTTATCGGGGATTTCTTTGAATTATTTAAAATACTGTTTGTAACATCATTCACGCTTTTATATTCACTGGCTTTGATAAGTTCTGAGGCATTAATCATTATAGCCAATTCAATGTTCTTATTAAAACCTAATTTTTTTATATTTTTATCTGAAATTGTTGCAAATTTTCCTAGAAATTTATGATTTGAGAAAAATCTGAATCCTACTTCAACAACATCTATTTTAGATTTATTTATATTTTTAACATACTCATCAACTATTTTTTTTTCAAAATTCCAATTATTGTAATAACCACCATCTCTTAAAGTGCAATCTAGTATTTTAATTTTTTTTTCCATAATTTATTAAACTTACTAACTATAATACTTTCCCTACACAAAATTAAACTTATGTTTATAAGTTTATAAGTTTATAAGTTTATCAATTCCATCCTGGAGTTTGATATATTTCTCTAATTTTATAATTTTGCCTGTTCTAATTTTATATGTAAAGGGGTTAATTTTATAATTATACATTCTATTGTCATTTTTTGAGTAAACAATTTTTAATTTAGGTACTTTTTCTTTTATGATATTTAAAAGTTTTTTTACCGTAGTTTTTTTATTTCCAAGTACATTTATATGACTATTTTCATATTTTTTTTGTAACGATTTATAAACTATTTTTGCAACATCTTTTACGTGTATGTAGCTTCTGACTTCATTACCTTTGGTTGCTCTATAAATCTTTTTTTTTCTTGATGCATCATTGATAAAATTATTAATTGTATTAAATTTATTGCTTCTTTCACCATAAACTGTTCCAAATCTAAGTATCACAAATTTTATTTTGAATTTTTTACAGAGCCTCTCTAGTATCATTTCAGATGCTAGTTTTGTAGTGCTATAAATTCCTCCCTGTTCGCTTCTTGCATATATAGAGCTAGCAAAAATAATCTTTTTTACTTTGTTTTTTAAAGCTGCTTTAAAAATTTTTACTGTTCCATCAATATTATTTTTGATTGCATCAAAAGGTTTTTTATTAGCATCATTAAGATCAGCTTTAGCCGCAAAATGAAAAATTGTGTGAATATTTTTTGTTACTTTACTAAGTTTTTTTAAATCACTAAGATTACCCAGTATCATTTTTTGATTTTTTTTTTTGTATTTAGAGGGTTTCTTGTCAAACAATGTAACTTTGTGCCCTTTGTCAGTTAATATATCAGATACATGGCTTCCTATAAAACCAGAACTTCCTGTTACTAAAAATAAATTTTTCATATAAATTTAATCACTTAATAAACAATAGACGATTTTACTAATATATAAAATATCAAATATTTTTGGTAATTTATTGTATTTTTAATCTGATGAGTGCTAACTTTTGGCAATTATATTTGTTCTTACTGGTCCTCTATTTTCTGTTCCATTTGTACCTTCGTTTGAAAGTACCATGCCTCCAGGTATAATTTCTTTTTCAACTTCTATTTGAGCGCTTGATGGGTCAAAGTACTTTCTGTCTCCATGTGTGGATCCTTTTAAAAGCTTATACTTTTCTATTGTTTCTTTCCTTTTTTGTGAGGATTTAAGATTTAGCTTTTTATTGGTGTCTTCAACTAACTTTTGCAAATCAACATCTGAAATGTCATGAGGCTTAATACTTACTAGAGTGGGTAACCCTGTATCAAAATCATACGATTCATGAAATAAATTATTTTTTTCCACGATATCCCACATCTTTGTGCCAGGAAGTGGAGTCGCTAGTGAAAGTGAGTAGCTATCACTATCTAACCTCATTGCAAAATCTATTGTGCAGTCTCTTGTTTTTTTTGTTTCAAATGGAAAGCCCATCATAAAATTTGTATGGACTAACAATCCTGCTTCATGAGCAAGGTCACATGTTGCTACTACTTCATTTAAATCAAGCCTTTTACCTATAACATTATTTAAAAATTCAGGGTCACCACATTCAACACCTAAACCAATTTGATCCCAGCCCGCTTCCCTCATATTTTTAAACATTTCTCTTCTTTTATCTCTATTAATAGGTGTGTCTGCTCTCATGGCATTTGGCATTGTAATTCTAAGTTTATGATGTTTGATTATTTCACAAATTTTATTTACTCTTACTGGGTTTACAGCAAAATTATCATCTTCAATTTGTAACTCTTTAATCTGAAATTTATTAACCAGATAATCAACCATCTCTCCAACTCTTTCTGGACTTATTTGTCTAAATTTATGACCAAAAAATTCAGTGCTAGCACAAAAATAGCACCTATCCGGACAACCTCTCGAAGTCATAATACATCCAACTCTTCCAGATTTAACATAAGGATTATGATACATTGCTATTTTAAAATATTCTTCCATTGGCACTAAATCCCATGCTGGAATAGGTAGGGCATCCATATCATGAATTAATGGTGCCATAAGATTTTTATTAAATCCATCATTTTTTCTCCAAACTAAACCTGGGACTTTTTCTAAACTTCCATTGTTAAACATTTCATTAATCAATGTGCCCCATGTATAGTCACCTTCTCCTCTCATTATATAATCAACTGAAGTCTCTTCATTTAAAACTTCTTCTGGTTTATCTGATGCATGAATTCCTCCAAATACTACAGGAGTTTTTTTATTATATTTTTTTACAACTCTCGCTACAGCATAAGCTTGTGAAACCTGAGAAGAAAATAGAGCAGAAACACCAACAATATCAGGTTTAAAAGATTTAAGTTTTTCTAATATTTTTTCATCAGATGATCCATAAGTAATCATATCATCATGATTTTTTAACTTTCTTACATTGTTATAGTCTTCTATTAATGTGTCATATATTAATATATTTTTAAAACCTTCTTTTCTTAAGCTTGCTGCTAAACAACAAAGACCAAGAGGAGGCTGCACTCTTCTAATCATTTTTTCTGATGCAACAGCTCTAGGTGAAATTAAAGCTACTCTTATATTTTTATTATTAATCATATTAAGTTTTATAAATATTTTTACAATTATATCGTAAAAGAATACTATTCTTTATCTATTATTTAAAGTTTTAAAGTTTAAAGTTTTAAAATTTATTTATTTTTTGTTCTGTTTAAACCCTTATTTAAAGGTTTTTTTACAAGATGAGCTCCAATAAATCCAGTTCCCCCTGTCACAAAACTTTCATTTAAAACTGAATATTATTAAATTTAATTTTTAACATTAATAGAATATTTAATGCTTATATAAGTGATTATTTTTTACATCAACAATGTTGATTGAAACATAAATATATACATATATATATTTTTTTATATAAGTATTACTTGCGTTTTTTATGAAAAAATTAATTTTAAGTCGTAAATTTAGAAGTAAATATTATAAAAATATTCCAGGTGGCTCAACTTTTTCTAAAGTGGAATATTTTAATGATTATGATGTGCCTTTTGCTTTATCAAAATGCAAAGGTGCAAAAGTGCATGATGTTGATCAAAATGAATATATTGATTATATTTTAGCTAATGGCTCTGTAACTTTGGGGCACAATAATAAATTAGTAAATAAAGCTATAATAAACCAATTAAAAAATGGTATTTCTTTTTCTTTGCCTACCAAACTAGAAATAGATGTTTCTGAACTTTTAAAAAAACACATTCCTTCAGCAGAAATGGTAAGATTTGGTAAAAATGGAAATGACGCAACAACTGCAGCAATTAGACTTGCAAGATATTACACTGGGGAAAAAAATATTTTATTTTGTGGTTATCATTCTTGGCAAGATTGGTATATCGGAAAATCTTCTAAAAATGGTGGAGTGCCAAAAGAAGTAAGTAAACTTTCACACAGATTTATTTATGGAAATATAGATTCAATAGACAATTTATTAAGGAAATTTAAAAATAAAATAGCTTGTATAATAATTGATCCTTTGCCAGCATTAGAGTCCAAACCTAATATAAAATTTTTAAAATATTTAGAGAAAATATGTAAAAAAAATAATATTATTTATATCTTTGATGAAGTGGTTACTGGCTTTAGATATTTAAATAAAAGTGTCCAAAACAATACAGGTGTAATGCCAGATTTATCTGCATTTTCAAAAGGAATAGCAAATGGAATGCCCATTTCTGCTCTTGTAGGAAAAAAAAAAATAATGAAAAAATTTTCAGAAATTTTTTATTCACTTACATTTGCAGGAGAAACTTTATCACTTGCGGCAGCAAAAGAGGTTTTAACAATTCATGACAAGATTGATGTACCAGGTTATATTGATAAGCAAGGACTTAAATTAAGAAATGGAATGAATGATTTGATCTATAAAAATAAATTAAATGAAAAGCTTAAAATATATGGATCAAATTCAAGGTTGATAATAAAACCTCATGAAAACTATAAAAATATTAAAATAAATTTTCCACAAGAATGGACCAAAATAGTATGCAAATTTGGAATTTTGAATTTTGGTGTAAGTATGATCTCGTTAAAACATAACGATAAAATTATAAATCAAACATTAAATAAGTATAAAGATATATTTTTAAATATAAATAAAATATTATAATTTGCTATATGAAAGATACTGAAAAATTAAATTTTATTAAAAATGGATATATAGAATATAACGACATATTAAGTAAAAAAAAATGTACAAAACTACTAAATACAATCAATAAAATTAAAAATTATAATAAATCAAACATATTCTTAGATGAAAAAGAATTTCTAGAAAATCCTTCTCTTGTTAAAAAAAACCCAGGCAGAGAAATAAACAATATACTTTTAGATAAAAGTTTAAATTTAGATTTTATATTTAAGAACGAAAAAATTAATAAGATCCTAATTGAAATACTAGGGAAAAATTATAAAATTGATTTATCAAAAATTGTTATGGGAATTCCAGAAAATTGGGTACCCAATTGGATAAAAAATGAATTAAAAATAATAGGTGGCTCTAATAACTTAAATCCATTTCTCAAAGAAAAATTCAGAGACGTAACTTGTTATTATGGAGCAGAATATCATCAGGACAGCATAGATTATAGCGGTTTAAAAGCATTAAAATCTAAAACATTTCTTGTTATGTATATTTATTTTTCTGAAGTTACAGAAAATGATGCCCCTATTTATGTTCTGTCTACAAGTCACTCTTATGGAGCACAACAATTTCCACATAACATTGATTATAAAAATAACAAAATTTTTTATAATACAGAAGATAATAAAAAAATAATTTTAGAAGAAACTAAACTCAAAGGAGATGTGGGAACGGTTTTCTTTTGGCATTCGTTATTATTACATAAAACACCTAGTGTTAAAAATTCTAATCCAAGAATTTCCCTAAAAGTTGTTTTAGAAAAAAAAGATAATGAATTAGGACTAATTGATGACATAGATAAAAAAATTACTAAAAATTTAATTTTAGACAATCCATTTAAAAAAACATTCTGAAAATTAAAATAAAAAATAATAACTTTTACCTTAGCAATGCACGAAAAAAATAAAATAGTTATAATTAGAAATAAAAATGAAATAAATTTTGCATACAATTTTTTAAAAGAAAAAATACATGATTATTTATTTATACCAATATCAACAGAGATAATTGACGATTTGATCAAAAAGAATCTGAAAATAAAAGTTCCACAGGAGTTTATTAAAAATTTAAAAAGAAATTATACAAAAAATAATTTACAAAAATTCAAAGATTTTAGTGTTAAACTGGATGATATCATCACTCAAAATATTCCAGAATACAAAAATTTAAATATTAAAGTTTTTAGGCACTCAATTATATATAACCGACATTTAATAAATAATAATTATGCATTAATTGATTTTTTAAAAAACATCATTAATAGCAAAAATTATACAAAGATTTTATTTTTTTTTAATAATAAAGAAAAAGAAAATGATAAATTTAAAAAGATATATAACAATCTTAAATTTAATGAAAAAAGAAGATTTACTGCTATAAAAATTAATTTAAAATATAATTTTGATATTCAAAATAACAAAATTTTAGAGGGTGATAAATTTGGCATTAATAAAAATTACAAATATAATAATATTAAGTTTTATTTAAAAAATTTTATAATAAAGAAGAATGTATATAAAAATTTTAAGAATCTATTGTCAAGTAATAATAAAGAAACACGCAAAAACATATTAATTCTTTCATTAACAGATAGTGAAATACTTCCAATATTAGAGAAATTAAAAAACAAAAATTCAGATATAAAATTCGTTTTTTGGGATACTCAAAAGAAAATAAAAGTTAATGAAATTAATATAAATAAAAAAAAAATTTTAGATTCTATTTATAAAAATAAACAATTTTTTAATCTTATTAAATATAAAGGAATAAATTTATTTGATGTTATTTATCCTGATATAGAATATTTCGTAGAAAAATATGTTGCATCATTCTACAAGAACGTAGTTTTATTTAATCATCTCCAAAAAAAAAATAATTTTAAATTAATTTTAACTCAATATGATAATCCCATTTTTGAGTCAATTTTTCAGCAATCTGAAAAAAGTAAAATTCCTTTAATAACAATTTTACATGGTGGAACAATTGGATATTCTGAAAATTATATTTATATGAATGAAATATTAAGAGAAAATAATAATTTTAAAAATTTAATGTGTTATACTGACACAATTAAAAAATTTTTAACTAAGCAATCAAAAGACTTTAAGATAAAAGGAAATTTTTTGACTGTAGGCTCTTCACATTTTAGAAATATAAAAAAACAGATTTCACCTGTCAGAAATAATAAAAATAAATTAAAAATATGTCTAGTTTTAGATCCAATCACTAATGACTTAGATAATTTTGGCAATAATCACGAAACATATGTCAGAGCTTTAAAGACTGTGCAAATCTTTGCTCATTCAAAAAATCATGAATTATTTATAAAAACATTTAAGAATAGTGACGAAAATTTAGAATTATTTAAATCAATAAAAAAAAATCAATGGGATAATATAAAAATTTTAGATAATAAAAAAAAATTTTATGAAGTTATTAATAAATTTGACTTAATAATTTTATCATATTTAGGCACACCTTTTTTTGAAGTTGCTTGCACTAAAATACCAAGTTTAACTTATATCGATGAAAAGAAGATTTTGATTGATAAAAAATCTTTAAATCACATTAAATCACGGTCTTATATTACTAAAAATAATAATGACTATTTAAATTTATTATTAGATATAAAAAAGAATGTTTTTAAATCTTATATTCTAAATAAAGATAAATGTAATAATTTTTTATTTTATAACAAATATTGTAATCCAAAAAATATTCAAAATATTGATTATGCTGTAAAAATCATAAATGATAAAATTTCAAATAAATAAATTTATAGCTATATTATTGTGATTATCTGTTTATTAAATAATTAAAGATTCTGTGACTAGTATTTTTACTATTGACACAATAATTTTTTAAATTTATTTTTTTTTTATTACTATTGTTAAAAAATATTTTTTTAAATTTATTATAAGTATTAATTCTAATATTTTTATTAATATTTTTCATATACTGGACATTTTTGTAATTAGGGTCGAGAAAAAATCCCTTTTTATTAATTGAAAATGATTCAATAATCATTGTCGAGGCCCAACTACATAAAAATTTAGCTTTGTAACATAGGTCATAGCTATTTATATTTTTTTTTATATACACAACATTAGTATTCTTAAAAAAAATTTCTTCGAAATTATTTTTATTGTTATCATGATGTTTAAAGCCTACTTTTAATTTTGGAAAATCATGGGAGATTTTTTTTAACCAATTTAAATGTTCAATATAATTTTTTACATGGTCATTATCATTATCAAACTCACCTCCTGGATATTGTTCATTGCCCCCTAAACATAAAATATCAAATGATTCTATAATTTTATCTTTTTTAACTTTTTTATCATAAAAAATAGTTTCCATATAAAATGATCCAACTGGAAATTGCTCCTTGATATTACAAAATCTTTTTTTCTTAATCTTTGTTTTATTTCCTAAGACAAAAAGAATATCAGAACTTAAAAAAAAACCATTTATATTTTCGCTATCAATATTTTTTTGAATTACACAAGTTTTTGTATTTCTTTTTTTTAATATATAGTTTTTAATATTATTAGTAACGTAATGCCTTGATGATAATACATACTTAAATTTATAATCATTAAACATACTTGAAAAATAATAATAATCATTAATTAGAACTATAGAAAGATAATAAAAATTTATCTTTGTATTATATGAATATATTATATTTTTATAAAAAAGCTTTATCAAAAATAATAAATCTTTTATCTTTACTTCATAATTAAAAAAATTTTTTCTATAAAAAATATTATAAAATTTATTTTCATACTTTAATTTTTCATTTATTTTTACGGCTACTGAACTTTTTTTAAAATAACTTCGTAAATTTTTATATCTTTTGAGTTCTTTTATTGAATGAACATCATCTATTAACAAATCATACTTTTTTAATGATTTTTTTTTGTTATTTTTTTTACATAAAAAAATAGTTATTATAAAAAAAACATATGAGAATATATATTTTATAATTGAAAATAGTGACAATTTTTTTGTAAATTTGTTTTTTTTAATATTAAATGAATTAAAAATTTTTTTTTTAAAATAGAAAATAATCTCTTTTTCAGGTATGGATATATCTTTGCTTAATTCTCTACAATATCTAACTACAATTTTATTTTTGAAAGATTTATTTATTTCATCTAATAAAATGTTTGATTTTTCAGATATATTTTTATACTCAAAGAGTTTTTTAATTATCACCTTAAAATTTCAATTAAATTTTTTTATTTGAATTTATACCTTCTTGTATGTTTATAATTTGATCAACTTTATTTAAAAAATTTAAATTATGTGACACCATAACCAAGGTTTTATTATATTTTTTTACAAACTTAAATATATTTGATAATATTTGATTTTCTAATTTAGACTCCACGTTGTTTAATGCTTCATCTAAAAAAATTATTTCATTTTCAAAATATAGTGTTCTAGCTAAACCTATCCTTTGTATCTGCCCTCCTGATAAATTATTTCCTTTTTCATATACTTTTGAATTTAAACTTAAAGATTTTGATCTAAAAATTTTTTTTAACATACAAATATTTATTACTTCGTTTAATCTTTTTTTATTTTCAATTTTATCAAAAAATATTATATTTTGCTTGATAGTTCCTGGAAAGATATATTGATTTTGATTACAATATGCAAAATTACTAAAATTAATATTTTTGTGATTGATATTCTTTTTGTTATCAATATTTATTTGAATTTGTTTAGGCGTTTTCAATCCTGACAAAATATCTAATAACGTTGATTTACCAGATCCTGAATCTCCTATTAAGCCAATTATATTACCTTTTTTTATTTTTAAGTTTTTTATTTTGAGAGTAGGTTTTTTTACATTTTGATGGTTAAAAATGACCTTTTTTAAAATAATTTGTTTTTTAAAATTATAAATTTGTATGAATTTTTTTTCATCTTGATTTTTTAGTACTTCTTTTGATACTTCTTTTGATATTTCATTTCTCATTATATTTAATGAAGGAAGTACTTTATTGGCACCTAGCAATGAATTATTAAGTAACCCAAAAGAGTTATTTATTTTATATACTGCAGCAAAGTATACCCCGTAGAAAGCTGGGTCTAAGTTGGTTTTACTCGTTATATAATAAACTAACATTATTATAGTTGAAAATGATACACACCTTAGAAATATTATTGGTAGATTGGTTATTGTTTGTAAATATACTTCTCTATTTTTATAGTCATTAGAATGTTTTAAGTATAAATTTATAAAATAATTTTTTTTACCATAAATTCTTATTATTTTCATTGCTGATATTATAATATTTGAAATAGAAAAAAGTTTTTCCTGGCTTATATTTCTTTGATTTGCCTTACCAATAACAATTTTTTTTCCAAATTTTTGAATAAAAATTGCTATAATAAAAAAAAATAATGTTAAAATAATTGTATATTTAAGTGATAAAAAAAGTAAAAAAGCATATATAGCCAATATTATTAAAAATTCTCTTAATGCTGTTACTAAAAAAAATACTATTTCTCCACAATAAGTGGAGTGTAATAAAAGTCTTTGGATTAAATCTCCTACTTTATTTTTTTCATAAAAATTCATTTTTTTTAAAAAATATTGTTTAAGTGCTTTGTTTTTTAAACTAAATGCTATTTCTTCTTTAACTTTGTTGGCAAGATATATTGAAAATATTTGTAAGATAGCTGAAACTAAAAAAAGGGAGGACACAAAAATAAAAAAATAGATTGGAAAATTTTTATAATCAATTTCTGAATTACTTAGTTGATTAAATTTTTCTTGATATTTAATTAGGCTTTCTTGATCTAACAAATACTCAATAACAGGGTATATTGAACCTATTACAGTTGCCTCTATTACTGAAAGGCATAATAAGATTCCGAGTAAATAATATGTAAACGTTGTAGCTTTTTTTTTATCAATTAAATTCAGAACTTTTAAAGCTTTTAAATATGAAATATTCATGTATGTACTGTATATACACAAATGTTTATGAATAATTCAAGTACATTAAGACATTCATTATAGATTATGGAAAATTATAATTTTTTAAATAATAAGGTTGTTCTTATAACTGGTGGGACAGGTTCATTTGGCGGGAAAATGTTATCATTTCTTTCTAAAATTAAAAAAATAAAAAAAATTATAATTTTTTCAAGAGATGAACTTAAACAATTTGAATTACAAAAACATTTTAACTCTAAAAAAATACGCTATTTTATTGGCGATGTAAGAGATTATGACAGGGTATATAAGGCGTTAAATGGTGTTGATATTGTAATACATGCCGCTGCACTTAAACAAGTTACCACAGCAGAATATAATCCTGGTGAAGCTATTAAAACCAATATTTTGGGTGTAAATAACATCGTAGAGGCAGGGATTATGAGAAAAGTAGAAAAGATAATAAATTTATCTACTGACAAAGCTTGTGCCCCAATAAATTTATATGGAGCGACAAAATTAGTTGCTGATAAGCTGATAACTGCTGCAAATTATAATAAGGGAAGTTCTAAAACAATATTGTCATCAGTTCGTTATGGAAATGTAATAAATTCAAGGGGCTCTGTAATACCAATCTTTAAAGAAATGATAAAAGATAATAAATCAATTACTTTAACAGATAAGAATACTACTAGGTTTTTTTTAACATTAGATGAAGGAGTTAAATTTGTTATTCAGTCACTTAGAAAAATGATAGGTGGTGAAATCTTCATACCAAAATTGAAATCAATTAAAATATATGATTTAATTGAATGTCTTGATAATAAAAATAAAGTTAATATTATTGGAATGCGTCCTGGTGAAAAAATACACGAAATGTTATTTTCAAAAGACGATAGTAGAAATGTTGTCGAAACTAAAGATCATTATATATTATTAAATTCAAATGAAAATTTAAAGCTTTATTTAAAAAAAGTGAAAAAAGAATATAAAAAAATTAATACTATTTCTGACTACAGTTCAGAAACGTCTATTAAAATAAAAAAATCTGACTTAAAAGAGATGATTAAAAAATTAGGTTAATAGCTCGACTAGTGACTTTACTATATATTTTTGTTCAGAATATTTAAGACCAATGAAAATTGGTAGGCTTAAAGTTTGATCATAAAATATTTTTGAGTTTTTATGAATTTTTCTTTTTAAATTTTTATAAATCTCGTGATCATAAATTGGTATGTAATGAATCTGAGTTATAATTTTTTTTTTTAAGAGATTTTTTATTAAATTATTTTTAGATAACTTAATTTTTTTAAAATTAATTCTAACTTGATAAAGATGCCAAGAAGACATTGAGTTATCTTTTAGTTTTGGGCATACAACTAATTTTTCTTGGTTTTTTAAAAGTTTATTATAATTTTCAGCAATTGCTTTGCGTTTAGTTAAAAACATAGGAATTTTTTTTATCTGACTTAAAGCTAAAGCACAATTAATATCACTTAATCTATAGTTAAATCCTTGAACAATAACATTGTACTTAAAATGTTTTTTTGACCTTAAAATACCATGACTTCTTAATAAAAGAATTTTATTGTATATTTTTTTATTATTTGTTGTGATTAAACCACCCTCACCTGAGGTTATGGTTTTTAGTGGGTGTAAAGAAAATGTAGATACATCACTATGTTTACAAGAACCTATAGAATATTTTTTTTTCTTTATAAAATATTTTGTACCCAGGGCATGACACGCATCCTCAATTAAAAAACATTTTAATTTTTTCTTTAATTTGTAAAACTCTTCAATTTCATTTACATGTCCTCCTAAGTAAGTGGATATAATGCATTTTACTTTTTTTATTTTATTAAATTTAATACACTCTTTCACAGTACTAGTTGTAATTTGACCTGAATTTATATCGACATCTGCTAAATATATATTTGCTCCTAGATTTTTTAACATATTTATTGCTGCTACGAATGTAATTGAAGAAACTATTACAACATCATCTTTTTTTACATTAATTGACATTAACGCTAAATGAAGTGCAGATGTTCCACTATTACACGAAATTGAATATTTAGTTTTTAAAAAAGTTGAAACCTTTTTTTCAAACTTTTTTACATAATTGCCACTAGTTATTAATTTTTGTTTTAATGATTTAACTACAAGTTTTACATCTTGTTCATCTATAAATTGTTTTCCATATGGTAAATTTCTCATAAATTCCAACCTCTAGCATCATAAACTATTTGTGGAATCTTTTTAAAGTATTTGTCAATTTCTTTAACTTGATTGTGATTTAAAGGTTTATTTTCTAAAAATGAAAAAATTTGAAAAAGCTGTGATTTATTATCAATACCTATAATTAATCCGTCTATTTGTTTATGATAATTAATATAGGCAATACATAAATCTATACTGTTTATTCTCTTGAATTTATTTATAAAAAATAAAAGCTTATTAAGTATTGATTTTTTGTACTTCTTAATTTTAGGTGGCCATTTAGAAGAAAAAATTAAACCCTGCATAAAAATACTTCTGACAATAATTTTTTTATTATTTTTTTTTAGAACTTTAAAAAAACTTTTAAATCTACTATCTAAAATATTGAATGGCATTTGAAAAATTTTTAAATATTTATTTGTAATTAAATTAGTTAAGTTATTTGGATCATAAATTGAAGCACCTAAATATTTACAAGAACTTATATTTTTAATTAATTTTAAATCTTTTCTTTTAAGGTTTATTAAATTTTGATGACTATGAAAATATAAATATTTTATTTTATTTTCTTTTAAATATTTAATAGATTTATTAATAGAATTTTTGATATTAACTAATAAATTTTTTTTATCTGACTTTATATGTGGTATTTTTGTATGTATTTCAATTTTCTCATTATTTACATTATTTTCTAGACCTATTATTTTTTCTGAATTTTCATAGTTCCTTGCTGTATCAATTTTTTTAATTCCAAGCATTAATGCACAGTTAACTAATTTTTTTCTTTCTTTAAAGCTTTCAAAATTTTTTTTATTTATTTTATAGAAATTATTAACCCCATACTTACTTCCCAATTGTGCTGTTCCTAAAATTATTTTTTGCTTACATCTTAAAGAAATATTTTTTTGTTTTTTATATTTTTGGAGTTTTTTGCACAATTCATACCAACTAATTTTTATAGGATCGTGTGTTTTTTCAAATATGTAATTAACCAATAAATAATCATCTAAATTATCTATGGAACATTTTAAATCTGAATATTTTTTATCAAAAAAAAATAAACCACTTTTATATTTATTATCAATTTGATGTCTTGCAGAAATAGTTACATGTTCTTTTTCAAAATTATTTTTTGGTTTTAAACTTTTAAAAAATTTTTGATCAAATACCTCTACACTAACTCCATAAGGTACATTAGACTGCCTATGATCAATATAATTATAATTTTTTTTCTTTAAAATTAATTCATTTACTATTTTTTTTATAATTCGAAAATCTACAAAAGGATTGTCTCCTGTTAATCTTAATGTTAAATTATTATTTTTTAGACTGGATAGACAATCATAAATTCTTTTATAAACATTTTTAAGGTTTCCTCTAAAGTATTTTACTTTGTGTAGATCTAAGAGTTTGCATAGGTCGTTATCTGACTTATGATCTGATGTCGCAACAATTATATTAAAATTTTTCCTCTTTAATCTCTTAGCAATTAATACAATTAAAGGAATACCTTTAATTGGCATCAATGATTTATAAGGCAACCTAGATGACGAACATCTAGCTTGTATGATTATGTTTAACTTCATACAATCGTATAACCACCATCAACAACTATATTTGTACCTGTTACATAGCTTGAATAGGGTGAACATAAAAATAAAATAGATGTAATAATCTCTTCAGGGTTACCTACTCTGTTTAATGGTATTTTTGATTTAATTTTTTTTAAAAACGAAGGATATTTTTTTTTATATTTGGGGTTAGGAAAAATTCCAGGGGTTAATGTGTTAATTCTGATATTATGTTTTGCATATTTAATTGCCATATTTTTAGTTAATTGATTTAATGCGGCTTTACTGGATGCATATGCTAATGAACTTTTCGGCTGACCTTTTTGATAAACTTTAAAGTCAGCACTTAATAAACCATATATAGAGCCTATATTGACAATAGATTTAGACTTTCTATTTTTTTTTTTTATCATATTTTTACAACAAGCTTCCGTCAAGCTGGCTACAGAAATTAAATTTGTGTTGTATACTTTTTGAAAATCTTTTTTAACAATCACATTGTTCAAATTTGGAATGGCTATAGCTGCATTGTTAATTAATATATCAATATTATTTTTTTGAAAAAACTTTTTAATTTGATTTTCGTTATTAATATCAAAGCAAGATATTTCAGATTTTAAATTTTTACTTTCTATTATTTTTTGTAGTTTTTTTAGTTTGGATAAATTTCTACCATTTAATATCACTTTGGCACCTAGGTCAGCCATATGTAAAGAAATTTGAGTCCCTAGATGTCCGGTCGCACCAGTAACAAATATCGAATAATCCCTAAAGTCAAAATATTTATTTTTTATAATATTATTCATAATTTATTAGAGGTGGAATGTTTTTTCTTTATATTTAAGAACTTTGTTCATATTAGCAATATATTTTTTTTTTAAAGGATTGAATAAAAGTAATATATACAAAATTACTTTTGGTACAAATAATCTTCTTGTTCTGTTAAAATAAGCGTCATTCATTACATTATCATAAATTATAAAATGAAATATGACATTTATTTGGTTCAAACTTAAATTGATATAGTTAGTAAATTTTGATGATAAGGATTTTTTTGGGGTTTCATATTTATAAATGTTTTTTAAATAACTTAATTTTTCAAAATCTTTAGTATTTTCTGAAAAACCTATAATTGAATGAGATTTGTATATTTTAAAATTATTAATCATTAATTTTTGATCTAACTCATAGATTGTATATAGCTTTTTTAATTCATTTTTAAAATCATTACAAAAATATTCATATTTCAAATTATATTTTTCAATTAAATATTTATTAAATATAAAAAAATCATTTATTCGTTTCACTTCATTATCTACAAAATTATCTTCTATTTTTAAAAACCTATTAGTTTTTGAAATCAAAATAGATTTTGGATGTCTTATGTAGGCAATATTTTTCAAGTCTATATATTTACTTTTAAAATTAAAAAATTCATTGCAAAAGGATACCATTTCAGGCAATTCATAATTCAGATCAGGTTTAATTATATAATAATTATTTTTAATTTTTCTAAATATTGTTTCATCAATTATATTAAAAATATTATTTAAATCCTTTGAAAATTGTTGAAAATTTATTTGATTTACTATTTTTAAAAAAATTTTTTTTCTATTGACATTTTTTATGATATCATTTTTAGAAGCACCATTTGCCAATTGAAAAATTTTAAACAGTAAATCATAAATAGGCAAATGTTTAATTTTCATGACATTTAAAATGTCAATCAACATATGAGTGCCAGACCCTGGGTAGGATACAAACCTTACTAATTTTTTTTTTTTTATTTCTAACATTTAATCGACTGATAAGAGATTAACATAGTTACTTTAAAAGAAAGTTTTTATTTTTATTGATTTTATTATATAAAAAATCAGAAAAATAATTAATAGAAATCATTCTTGAACTTGAATATTTAAAAATTTTTTTTATATAATTTTTATCTTTATTTAAAATTTTTCCTAATCTTTTATATTTAATATTATCAGGAAAAATTAAATCATTTTTTGAATTTTTATTTTTATATCTACAGTACTGAAAGAGAAATCTTTTTTTATCTGGTGAATATATTTTTTTTATAAACCTATAAGGTACCCCAATTTTTTCTTCTACATAGTGAATAAATGTTGTTCTAAACTCAACATCATTATGAGCACCCCCTAATAAAAGTATGTAAGATTTATTTTTTTTTGAGTTACGATACAATAAATCAAAAATAGAATTCTTTCCAAAGCAACTTTTATTTTGTGGGCTAATTAAATTTTTAATAAAATTTTTCTTTTTGCTATTATTAATAATAATAACTGAAAAATTTGGATTATTTGATCTTAAAATTTTTTTTTCTTGGATTAAATAATTTGGAAAAGGGCCTAATAATTTTTCATTACAAAGTGTTTTTTTATTAAAAGTTTTTTTTTCATTCCAGCTATAAGTAAATGATGGAATAATTACTATGCCTTTGGAAAAATATTCATTTATAGCATCATATAATGTCTTTAACCCATTTTCTAATATACCAAAACCAGATATTCCCACGTGCAGCCAAACTATTGAGTTGTTTTTTAATTTAAGGTCTGATTTGAAGTGTTTTATTAAATTTTTTTTGGTTGTAATTTCCATTAATTATTTAAGAATATTTAGCTCAATTAGTCCGAAATTTTTCATAAAATAAAATTTTATTAGATTGCATTCTTTAGAGCCTGATAGACAAAGTTTTGAAACTGGATAGCCCATTTTATTTTTCTGAATAAAATTATTTATTTGTAAATATTTTTTTCTATTTTCTACCGAAAAACACAAATGATTAAAACCTAATTTTTGATTACTGGATTTTCCTTCTTTAACAATATATTCATCATAAAAATTATTAATACTTTTCTTATAAAATAATACTCTAACACCTTGCAATTTATCTAGTTTGAATTTTTTTTTTGTATAGCTTTCTATTTTTTTAATATCTTTTTTTAAAATTATTATACCTATATGATGCAACTTTAAGTTAAAAATATTAAAAAAATTCATCTATTAAATAATATCACATAATAAATTTGCAATATCAAAAAATCTGGTTCCTGAATTTTCATTGTCGAAATAGCCTTGTAAGTAAATATTGTCATGTTTTAATTTTATATTTTTCTTTATTAGTTCTAAGTTTTTTGGTGTCATAAGATAATCAGAGGGCTTACCTTCATTGACATTAAATCCATATAAATTTTTTAACGATCCATTATTGATTTCATTAGCTAGATCATTAATAAAATTTTCTAAATCAATTTTTTTTTTAGTAGCAAATCTAAAATCCATAGAAGATATTCCCGCAAAAGGAATTAAGGTATAGTTGACCATAAAATTATCATCATTTAAAAAATTTAATAAATTTGGTCCTGATATTTGCAGTGTACAAGGGTGTCTTTTAATGTCTTTGAAGTTATCAAGTTTATAAGCCTGTATATTATGAACTACATTCACATCTGAATTTAAAACTTCATACTTATTATTTACATAATTTGCTAAAGGGACAAAAGCATTAACTGTACATGACCCATAAGATAAAATTTTACTTTCAGCAAGTATTTGTTTGCTATTGAATCCATAAATTGATGTTTGATCTGCATTAAGACTTGTTGCAGATATTAAAACTTTTTTTGTATTTGATTTTAAATAAATTTCGCATTCCTTAGCATTGGTATATTTTCCTGAACATTCAAAAACAAGATCTGGCAATCCCAGCCACTCGATGTTAGTTAATTGGAAATTAGTATAAATTATTTTATAGGCTTCGTTACTTTCATTTTTATTAAATGTAATTACATTACCTTTGCTTTCTATTGAATAACCCTTGAATTCAATCTTTTCATCATTTCTAAGAATATCTAAGGCTTTATTTAATGATAAATATTCATCATTTATATATTTTATATCAAATTTACTCTCAGGATTGCTAATCCAATATTTTAATAAATGATGAGCAAATCTTCCAAAACCATTTATACCTACAATTTTTTTCATTCTATTTAATTTTTTTATTTAAAAATTCTCTAACTTTTTTTCTAATAATTTTTCCTGAAAGCGTCTTTGGCATTCTTTCTGTAAAAAAGTAATATTTGGGAATTTTATAGTTGCTTAGGTGGTCTTTGCAACACATTTTAATTTTATTTTCAACACTTTTGTGGTTTTGTTTTTTTTTTAGTTTTATATATGCAGCTATATCTTCACCTTGAATAGCGTCCTTTATTCCTACAACACAACATTCATGAATAAAATCAAGCTTATAAATAATTTCCTCTATTTCAGCTGGAGCAATATTAATTCCATTTTTAATTATCAAATCTTTCGATCTATCTAAAAAATAAAATATTTTATTTTTAATATTTCCTACATCACCTGTTCTAAACCAATTATTTTTATCAAAAACTTTATTGTATAGATTTTTATTTTTATAATATCCAATGAATACATTTTTACCCTTTATTAAAATTTCTCCATTTTTTCCAATTTTTGACTTATTTACACTTAAGGGAATACCTATCGTCCCAGGTTTCCAATTTTTTTTTTGCGGATCATCTATATGAGTTGGTCCTGTTTCCGATAAACCATAAAGATTTGAAAGTTTAATTTTATATTTGTTAATGAATTCTGTTTGACTTGACATAGGAAGAGTCGACGAACCACAGCCAATGAACTTTAAATTATCAAAATTTTTTTTTTTTAATTTTATGTTAAATTTATTAAGTAAAAAAACTATCGTCGGTACCACTTGTGTATATGTAATTTTAAATTTATCTAAATAGTTAAAAAAATTGATACCTATATCTGTGAAACCCCTACTTATATACAGCTCTCCTCCAGTCATCAGAGTTGGTAGTATATTATAATTTATAGATGCGGTATGACCAAATGGAAGTAGAGCAAGATGTCTATCATTTTTATCAAATTTAAAATCATTATTTATTGATTTAATCAAACTAATCATATTTTGGTTTGAATACATTACAGCTTTTGGATTACCAGTAGTTCCAGAAGAATAGTATATACTACAAGTATCACTAATTTTTTTTTTGAAACTTAAGTCTGTTAATTTTTTTTTTGTAACCAATTTTTTCTTTTCTAAAAAAATTATTTTATATTTTGATGAAAAGTCTTTTTTTATATCAGCTCTATCTGTTACAATTGCACTTGGTGAGAAAAATTTGATTTTTTTTCGTAATTCATTTAAACTTGTAAAATAAGGTGTTGGAATAAATATACCTCCTGAATGAATAATACTCAGCATGTATTCAATAAAAGCAATGGAATTTGGTAAAATAATAATAATTTTTTTTTTATAAAAGTGATTATTGTTTGTTATAGTTTTTACACTTTCAAATATCTGGTAATGTGATTTTTTAATTTTAGTTTCAATTTCATAAAAAAATTTATTTTTTTTTATGTTACTATAAAAATAATCAAAAATAGTTACTTTATTATTTACCATTTATTATTCTTAGAATATTTTTAAAACTATTAAATTTATGAAAATTCTTTTGATTAATTTTAACAGAAAACTCTTTTTCAACTTTTACTATTATGTTAATATACGATAATGAGTCCCATTGTGGGGTATTGTCATTACTCGAGTCTTCATTAATTTTTTTGTTATTAAGAATATTTTTTAAAATTAGTAAAAGTTTTTTTTTATTATCTTTTTGCATTAAGATTTATTTTATTTGTATAAAACTTAAATTTGGCTCAAAAACAATTGTTTCTAATCTTTTATATTTAATATTTTTTTGATCAAGAAATGCCAAAGTTTCTCCAGGCCACTCTTTATTGTTTAGTTCATCAAAAACTATTATTGAACCTTTGGGCATAATTGGCAAAAAATTCTCAAGTGCAACTTTTGTTGGTTCGTAGATATCAAAGTCTAGCCAAAGCAATGAAATTAATAGATGTTTATTTTTTTTTAAGTATTTTGGAATAGTTTTTATTGCATCTCCTTTAATTAGCTCAATTTTACTTCTATTATTTAAAAACCTATTTTTATCAAAAGTATTGATAGATTTTTTTAAATCATCGTAAGTATTATAGTCTCTTTTAAAAGTTCCCTTCTTTGACTTTTTATTTTTTTTATCTTTATCGGAAATACTAGGAAATCCAGCAAAAGTATCAAAGGCAATAATTTTTCTAAAATATTGATACGGCTCTAATATGGCTGAAAAATGCGCAAATGTCATAACTCCAAACCCTTCATCTACACCACACTCAACTATAGAACCTTTAATATTAACTTGTCTTTTAAAGACCTCATATCTTGCTAAAAACTTTGCTATTTGCTGCCTTCTAATAAACTTTGGGAAGTTATTTATTTGACTATATGAACTTGTTTTGCTTTTTTTGATAAGTTCATTGAAAGCTTTTTCTGTATGAAATGTTTTCATTAGTTAATAATAAAGTGCAAGATATACAACATTAATCTCAAAAAGGGAAATGGATTTATTCACACATATAAATTTAAATTTTAATTAAGATGCGCTTATAAATGAAAGAAGGCTAAGCAAGTGTGGACATCTGGTTCCATTACATTAGGTGTTCTTAAAAAAGATATATGTGTGCCAATTTCAGCATTATTCCAGTGAGATTTTTTATCTAAGATTCTTCTTAAAAGCCTATTATCCATTTTACATATAATTTTTTTTTTCAGCTTCTTTCCCAAAAATTATTTGAAAATTTTGATCTTCGATATTTAAATATACATTTGATTTCAATTCGATATTAAATTTGTTCATTCTTTCTTTTAATTTTATACTAGCATCTAACATATCTTTTTTTAATTTTACAAAATCAGGTTCAATTTCATATTCATAATCATATTTATGATTTTTCAGGCTTTCAATATAAGTTTTCATATGATCCATATCTAATTTTCTATAAGGTTCTAAGCTTTTTTTATTAACTATATCAAGTATTTGCCCTTCTCTTAAGCAAACTATATTTGTACTAGAGTTTAATTTTTTCTTTAGATAATCTGAACACTCTTCCCAGGTTGCTGTTCCTAAATATTTATTTTTATAATGATTTTTGCCTCCAATAACATATGCACCTGCGAAAGGAATCGCTATTTGAGGGTCTAATATAGAAATAACTTCATAAGCGTGATCAAAATTCCTTTTTATTATTCTATCACTTTCGGATTCTTTTTGTTTTTCAGAAAGATTGTCAAAACATGAAGGGTATGGACCTGCAGCACTATAATTGAGTAAGGCTAAATCTATTTTTTTAAATTTTTGTTTAAGTTTAATGCAAGCTTTTTTATCTGGAGTGTTGTCATTAAAGTTAATAGCAATATTGTTGTTATCTTTTAGAACCATTGCACTGTCGATTAAATTACCAAGTAATGATTCTTCATATATGTGACCTGTGAACGGTTTGTATAAAGTTATTTCAAACTCTAAAAAATTTTTAGTATCTCCATCTTTAATTTCAATAAAATTTGTATAACCTTTTTTCAAAAGATTTTTTTTTAAAAAATTAGGTCCTTCATCAAGAATTATTAATGGAATATCTTTTGGAAAATCAAAATACCTTTCATCGTAATGATCAGGGTGTATATGACTAACATAAATTGCATTTACATTTTGGAGATCTTTAATTTGAGTTTTTATTGGTGGGTAGTGAAACCAGCTACCTTCAAAGACACCATTAACTACCCAGGGATCACACAAGATCGTTGTTCCATTTGAACCATGAAATATCCCCGCAGCGTTACCAATTAATTCAAATTTCATTAGTATTTTTGTATTCGTGGCTTTTAGTTAATTAATTAAATTTGCAGTATTCTTACTAGAATTGTATACAGATGAAAATAGGTATTTATGACACTTAAATCTAATAATAAATTTTTACTTTTAATTGTTATATTATTTGTTGCTTCTTTAGTTTTATACGTAATTTCAAGTCTTTATCAAATACACGCTTGGGCAGATACATCAAATCTATTTGGAAATTTTTATGAGATTAAAAGTAATAAAACCATTTACACAGATGTTTTTGTTCATCGAGGACCAATATATTTTTTCTTTTTAGATGTTATTAATTTTTTTATAGAACTTAAAATTAGTAATATTATCTATTACATTTTTATACATCTATTTTTTTTCATTTTATCAATAATATATTTTCTTAGCTCTATAAAGATAGACTTTGTAAAACAGTTTTTAGTAATTTCGATATTTTTAATTTTCTTAATGGCTGTTGAAATTGATTCGATGTCATTCCAAGTTTTTCATTCTGGATTAATGTTAATCTTTATAGCCTCACTGTTTAACTTAATAAATAATAATAATAAGAATTTAAATATTATTATTATGGCGGTAATTATGCCACTGATATTTTTTTCTAGGATTGATGGAGTAATATATTTTGTATTTATTTTTTTATTAAAGATAAATTATATTTTTAAAATAATAATTTTAGCAGCTCTAATTTTTGTGAGTATGTTTTTTTTATTAAGCAGTAACTATAACTTTGATATGCAGAATCTAATGATAAATAGTTATCATTATAATGTTGAATATAGAGGACCAGGTGCGTTTAACATTCTTTATCCTAAAACAGAATGGATAACGAAATTATTTATAATATCTTTAATTTTTAATTTTATTATTTTTTATAAAAATAAAAAGATAAATTATTTTCAAACTATAATTTTAAACACGCACATGATAATTGCGATAATTACTTTTTTTTTACTTTCTATTGTTAATTTTATTAAATATTTAATCAAAGAAATATATCACACAATCCAAAACCAAACTTTATTTGATAGTTTAAGTGAGGGGCAAATTATTTTTTTAAAAAATGCAGTTGTTTATCTGCAATATCTATTAGTTATAATTTTTTTAATAATTAGTTGGAAGATTTATAATCAAAAGTATAAATTAAGTATGAAGCTTATATTTTCAGAAATACAAATAATGATTAAAGATAAAATTGAGATTGTATTAATATTGGTTTTTTTATTGGAAATTGCTAAATTTACAATAAACAATATTTCCTTTCCAAGTAGTTTTTTATTAGTTGCCATATTGCCTTATGCATATTTGATCAAAAACAACCTTGGTATTAAAAATTTATTATTTTATAAAAAATTAAATTTATTTGTACTGATAATAATATTTGGATTCACTGCAATAAAATATCAAAAAGTATACAATTTAGACACAAGTATTACCGAAAATTATAAAAATAAAATCTCAAGTTTTGAGAATTTTGTTAGAGAGGAAAAAATTGATTACATTCTAGGTACAGATGCGCATTTTTATAAAATATCTGGCATAAAAGATAAAAATATCATTTATTTTGATCAACATCTCTTACGTTACGACCTAGATTTAACAAAATTCAAAACTGCTAAAATTTATTCTGATAGATTAAAAAAGATATCAAAAATTAGTTCTAAGATTATGATACCATGCTTTTATTTGGAGTTTGATCAAATAAATACCAGATTCATTAATAAAAATTTTATTAAGATTAAGGAATTTAATTTTAGTAATTTTACTTATTGTGTACTAGAAAGTTTTATAAAATGAAAAAAATAAAGATAGCATTTCTAGATAGAGATGGAGTTATAAATCAAAAAAAATATAACAATGGTTACATAGGTCATTTAAAGTATTTTAAGTGGGTTAAGGGGGCAAAAAAAACTATTAAGTTTTTAAAAGAAAAAAATTTTAAAGTAGTCGTGGTCACAAACCAATCGGGTGTTGCAAGAAACTACTTTAAAATTTCAGATGTATATAAAATACACAACTATATTCAGGATAGCCTTAAAAAAATTGATACTAAAATTGATAAATTTTATTTTTGCCCTTATCACATAGATGGCATAATAAAAAAGTACAAAAAAAATAGCTCTCTAAGAAAACCTAAAAATGGAATGTTTGCATTAGCTCAAAAGAAGTGGAATATTGATAAAAAAAATACATTTATGATAGGAGATAAAAAAACAGATATGCAGTTTGCAAAAAAGTCAGGTATAAAAGGGTATTTTTTCCAAGGTAAGGACCTGTATAAATTTGTTAAAAATATTTAATTTATGTTAAAAAACCCAGAGTTAATTGTAAATTTACCAACATATAACTCTATACATAATTTAGAAAAAATATTCGATGCATTATTCAAATCAGAGTTAAAAATAAAAAAAGTATTTATAACAGATAATAATTCAAACATTCCAGATTTAAAAAAAATAGAATTAGTTAACAATTTAAAGTCAAAATTTTTTGACAATATAATTTTAATTATCAATAAAGAGAACTATGGAATTGGTGGGAGTCAAAAAATAACCTTCGATTACCTAAAAAACGAAAATTTTGATTATTTTATTAATTTACAAACCTCAAATAGATATGATCCAAAGATAGCAATCAATGATATTATAAAAAATATTATATCTCAAAAAGACTATTATTTATTTTCAAGATTTTTAATAAAAGAAAATACAAAAAATTATAATTTAGTAAGAAAATTTGCTAATAAATTTTTTATTTTTTTAACAAAAATCTTAACTAAGGCCAACCTTTCTGACCCTGGAAATGCTCAATATATAATTAAAAAAAGTTTCTTTGATAAAATAGATTTAAACGAGGTTAAAAAAATTACTAACAGTTCTCATTTTCCTCATTTTTTAAATGTTAAATTATATAATATGAAAATTGATTTTAAAGAAATTCCAATTAATTGGGGAGAGGGTAATATAAAATCACATCTAAATTCAATAACCTATCCGATAATTTTATTATTCTCATTAATAAAGTATTTTTTTACAAAAAGTTTCTTTTTAGAAAAATATAATAATTTTAAACATAGAAAAATAGTTTAATAAAATATATCTTCCATCTTCTGTTTTGGATATTAAAAAATTACTTATAAAGTAGTAATTGACAACAAAATTTATTAATATAAAAATATTTTGTTTACATCATACGTAGTAAAATTAATTTGTATTAAAACTATGACATTACTAAGCCAAGATAATCCTTATTACAAATTTTCTCAAATTACCGAATTAACAAACGTAGAAAAATATAAAGACAGTATAACAACATTTTATGTTGTAGAGGGTAAGTTGAAGTTTATTATTGATAGTCAAAATGTTGAAATTAATTCTGCTGAAGGATTATTGGTTTCTTCTAAAAGCATAATTAAAGATTTAAAAAAAGATCCAGGAACAATAGCTTTTGAGGTGATTTCAAATAAAACTAAAAGTGACTTAATAGAATTTGTTGATAAAGAAAATACTGTTGCAGAAGAAATTATAAGTAATTTTAAAATCTTAAAAAATCATAAAAAAGTAATTAAACCTTGGGGTCATGAATTGTGGATTGTTTGGCTTAAAGATTACCATGTTTTAAAAAAAATATATATGATGAAAGACTTTAAGTGTAGTTTGCAATTCCATGAAAATAAATATGAAACAAATCATCTAACTTTTGGCAAAGCAAAAGTTTTGAAAAATTTCCATATTGATCCAGCTAGTAGCGAAGAACAAGCCAGGAAGAAAATTAAAAATATTGATTTAATTAAAGATTATTCCAAAGATATTAGTGCACCATATTCATTTACTAATGTGCCTGGTGAAATACATAGGGTATTTTCTTTAGAAGACTACACTGCTTATGAAGTATCAACTCCAGAGTTAGATGATGTTATTAGAATTTCAGATGATAACAGTCGCAAATCAGGAAGAATACTTAAAGAGCATAAAGTTTAGATGAAGTATAAACTTTTTATTTCTGCGGCAGGAAAAGGAACTCGTGTCGCAGGGTTAACAGCTATAAACAAGAGTTTACTACCTATAAATTACGAGGCAGTAATATCTAAAATTATCGATAGTTATCCAAAAAACTTAGAAGTTATAATTGCGCTGGGTCATGAAAAAGAAATAGTTAAAAATTTTTTAAAGATAAGACATTCGGATAGAAAAATTAAATTTGTTATTATAAAAAAATATTCAGGTATTGGGTCAGGTCCAGGATACACTTTGTATCAATGCAGAAAATATCTTCAATGTCCTTTTATATATTCATCTTGTGATACAATAGTTTTGGAAAAAGTACCACCTCCAGATACAAATTGGCTTGGAATTTCAAAAGTAAAAAATACAGAAAGATTTTTAATAATAGAAAAAAAGAAATCAGACAATATGTATTTTTTATATGACAAGAAAAGAAAAATTGAGATAGACAAAAAAAAGAAAAATTTTAATGCATTTATTGGACTAGCAGGAATTAAAGATTACAAAAATTTTTGGCAAGGATTTTCAAATAATAATGAGCTTAAAGATAATGAACTTCAAATTTCAAATGGTTTAAATTATATATTATCTACAGCTAAACTTAAAAAATTTAAATGGCTTGATACCGGAACTAACGAGAGTTATCTGGATACCTTGAATTTTTTTAATGACAATACATTAAGAAAACCAAATGCCTGCACTTATATCGGTAATAAAAAAGTAATAAAATTTTTTACTGATAAATCAAAAGTTAAAAAATTAAAAAATAGAGCAAAACATTTAAAAGAGTTTGCTCCACAATCGGTAAATGCTAAATCTCATTATTTTTTCTATAATTTTGCAGAAGGTAAACTCTTGTCTGAATTAAAAATTAAGGATTTTATTCATTTAGTTGATCAAATGCATAAAAAATTTTGGAAAATTAAAAAAAATGTAAATATGAAAAATTTTAAAAGAAATTGTTTGAATTTTTATAAAGAAAAAACAATTTCAAGAATAAATAATTTGCTCAACCAAAGAATAGTAAATGACAACTTAGAGTTTATTAATAATTATAAAGTCCAGAAAATTAATGCACTTTTAAACAAGATTAACTGGAATAAATTAACCACGGGAATTCCTTCTAATTTTCATGGCGATTTTCAACCAGAAAATATTGTTATGAAAAATAAACAGATAACCTTAATTGATTGGAGGGAAGATTTTGATGGAAATGAAAATGTAGGAGACATTTATTATGACTTTGCAAAACTTGAACATGCACTATTAGTGAATGGAGAGGTCATTAGAAGTAAAAAATATAACGTAAAAATAACAAGGAACAATGTAAAATATAAAATTGCTACAAAAAAAAATCTAATGAATTTTAGAAATTATTTTCATAAATATTTAGTCATTAATGGCTATGATCTTAATAAGGTTAAACTACTTTCATCTCTAATTTATCTTAATATTGCACCACTACATGATTATCCATATAATGAACTCTTATTTTATCATGGAAAACTAAGCTTAACAAAAACACTAAATGGGGACTAAAATGAAAAATAAAAACGATAATGATCTGCGCCTTGTAAAGTTATATTTTATTGAAAAAGCAGCGATTTATAAAAAATTAGATTTTAAAAAAATTTTAGATTTAGTTAAACAAATTAATAATACCTATAAAAAAGATGGAACATTTTATATAATGGGTAATGGAGGATCTTCAGGAATAGCTGAAGGTTTTTCTGTTGACATTAGAACTCATCCTTTTGTATCTGAAGATAAAAACAAAACTACAAATACTCGTAGGCCTAAAGTAATTTGTTTAACGGAGTCTGCTGGAGCATTGACTGGTATTTCCAATGATTTAGGTTTTGAACATATATTTTCTGAGCAATTAAAAAATTTTATGAGATCAAAAATGATTAACAAAAATGATCTATTGATTGCTTTTTCCTCATCTGGAAATTCACAAAATATGATAGAGGCAATTAATTATGTACGAAAATATAACGTTAAAACATCTTGTGTATCAGGCCGTGGTGGTGGTAAAGCATCTAAGATTGTTGATTTCCCAATAATTATTCCTGGCAAACCCTCTTCTTTCCCAGGTCAAACGGGTAAAAATGATAATAATTTTCATATAGAAGATATTCAAAATGCTATATCACATGTAATCACTGGTTTATTAAAAAAATTTGTAACCAAAAAATAAAATGAACAATAAATCTTTCAATGATATTTGTAAAAATATACGACAAAGAATTATTAAAAGTTTATATTTAGCAGAAGGTGGTCACGCTGGCCCATCTCTTTCTATAGTAGAAATTCTTTCTTATTTATATTTTGACAGAAAAATTTTGAATCCAAAAAAATATGAGAAATTTGTTTTATCCAAAGGCCATGCAGCTCCTGCTTTGTATGCTACATTAAATTTAATTGGAAAAATTAGTAATAGAGAATTAAACTCTTTAAGGAAAATTGGTAGTAAGCTGCAAGGACACCCAGATAGAAAATTAATCAAAGATATCCACGCTGGAACAGGTGCTTTAGGACAAGGATTATCTATGGCAATTGGTTTTGCAGTTGCAGAAAAAATAAGAAAAACTAAAAAAAAATCATTTTGCTTATTGGGTGATGGTGAAATGCAAGAAGGACAAATTTGGGAAGCAGCAATGTATGCGGGTGCTAACAAAATTAACAATATTTGTGCTATTTTAGACAATAATAAGATGCAGAATGAAACTTATACAAAATCAACATTAGATATCTATCCTATAAAAGAAAAATGGCAGGCATTTAATTGGAATGTTTATGAGATCAATGGACATTCTTACAAAGAAATTAAGAATGCATTTAATGAATTTTATAAAAACAAAAATAAACCAACTTTAATTATTGCTAATACTATTAAAGGTAAGGGGATAAGTTTTATGGAAAATAATCCATTGTGGCATTCAAAAAAAATTGAACAACATGAATTTGAAAAAGCAATAAAGGAAATACAAGTTTAATGAAAAAACAATCACTTAGAAATGTATTTGGAAAATATTTAGTAGAACTTGGTGGGCTGCATAAAGATTTATTAGTTATTAGTTGTGATTTAAAATCAGCTACAAAAACTATAGATTTTTTTAAAACTTATCCAAAAAGATCATTTGAAGTTGGAATAGCAGAAGCAAATGGTCTTGGAATTGCAGCTGGACTGGCTTTATCTGGTTTTAAGACATTAATAAGTAGCTTTGGAGCCTTTATAACTGGAAAGCAATTAGAAATTAGAACTTCTATTTCTTACAATAATGCACCTGTAAAAATTATTGGAACTCATGGTGGTTTTATTGGAACAGACGGAGCAACACAAGCTGCGACCCAAGATATTTCAATAATGGTTGCAATGCCAAATTTTGAAGTTTTTCAACCATGTTCTCCAATTGAAACAAGGGCAATTCTTAAACATGTAATAAAATCAAAAAAACCAACTTACGTTAGAATTTGTAGAAATGAAGTAGATGAAATCTTTAATAAAAAATACAAATTTACTCCAGGAAATGCCATTGAAACAATTAAGGGAAAGGAAAATTTTATAATTTCATCAGGTCCAATGGTTCATAATTGCATACAAGCTATAAAGATTTTAGATAAAAAATATAAAACTAAAGTGGGTCTAATTAATATTCATAGCTTTAAACCTTTTAATAAAAACTCTTTAATTAAAATTATAAAAAAAACAAAAAATATTTTAGTAGTGGAAGACCACAGTCAATATGGTGGATTATTTTCATTAATTAATGAACATTTAAATGGTTTTAAAAATAAAATAAATTTAGATTATATTGCAATTAAGGATGATTTTGTAGATAGTGGGACACCTTTGGAGTTAGAAAAAAAATTTGGATTTGATCCTTTAAATATAGCAAAAAAATTTAGTGAAATTAAAAATACCTAATAATAAAACTTCTCTGTGCATTTCACTTGCAAGCTTTCCAGGTAACACTGGCTCAAAACTACATAATTCTGGTTATAAAATTCTCAATTTAAACTATATTTACTTACCAATAAAGTGCACGAATTATAACAAGGCACTTAGTATAATTAAAAGTTTAGAATTTAAAGGTTGCTCCTTGTCCATGCCATTAAAGCAAAAATTGCTAAATAACTTAGATAAATTAGATATTATTTCTCAGAAAACAGGGAGTGTGAACACAATTTTAAAAAAAAAAAATAAGCTTTATGGATTTAATACTGATTATTACGCTCTACATAGACTGCTAAAAGAAAAAAAATTAGATATAAAAAAATCTAAAATTTTAATTTTAGGAAATGGTGGAGCTGCAAAAACTAGCTATGAAGTTGCTAAAGATCTTAAATTTAAAATAATTTATCTTAGCTCTAGAAATATAAAAAAATACAAAGATTGGAAATTAAATAAAAAACATAAATTGGTTAAATGGGAAAATAGAAACTCAACTAATGCAAATATTTTGATAAATGCAACACCAATAGGAATGAAAAATGCTACAATTGAAAAAATACCGATTTTTGTCAGTGCACTTCGTAAATTCCATAAGATTATAGATTTTACTGTCAATGAAGAAAAAAACGCTCTCCAAAAAAACTCACTAAAATTTAAAATAGATTATACCTCTGGTTTTATTTTAAGTTTTTATCAAGGAATCAAACAATTTAATCTTTATACAAATAGAAAGATTGATGAAAAAAAATTAATGAAAATATTGAAATTTAAAAGATTTTTTAGATAATTTTTATAAATTTATTAACTTTAAATAATAAGGAATATGTATTACTTATTATTTTTACCTTCAATTTTTATTATACCTAATTTCATGAAAAAGTTTCTAGTATTTTGAATTATTCTATGTTCAAAAACAGAATGTGATAGATTTCCAACAAATATATTTTTAATAAATTTTACTAGAAAAATTGGATGTCTTAAATAATAAATACCATAAAACACTAACATGCCTGTTAGTTGATAAAATTTTAATTCTCTATCGCTTACAGCCTTGCAGACACGTATTTTTCTATTAACACCCACCACTCCAAGGTCTTCAAAAAATTCATCTTTTAATTCTGCATCTGCTGCAATAACACCTCTTTTTTGAAGTAATCTAAAATCATCTGTACCTGGATAGGGACTAAAAATAAAAATTGGGGCATCTAAAACGCCAATCAATGCTAGTTTTGCCTGAAATAAAATTGTTTCCCAGATTTGTTTTCGGGTTTCATTTGGAAAACCAATAATTAAATTAGCTCTAGTATCTAATTTATATTTATTAGAGATTTTAAAAAGTTTTACCATACGATCTAGATCACATCGTTTTCTTATCATTTTTAAAACTTCTTTTGAGCCTGTTTCTGGTGCAAAACATAAATACTCACACCCAGCTTTTTTTAAATAATCAATAACTTCCTCATCTATTGGCTCAGTTCGCGTTCCTCCTGATACTTGCCATACAATTTTCACATTTCGATTAATTAACTCTTTGCAAAAATCAATTGTCCATTGACGGTTGATAAATATTGTAAGATCAAAAAAATCTATACAACTAATTTGATATTTATCGATATAGTATTCTATTTCATCAACTATACATTTTACATCTCTAGTAAAATAGCTACGTCCATACATGTCTGAATTAGAACAAAACGAACAGTTATAGGGGCAACCTCTACTTGCAATAATTGGCATTGTTCTTCCACGATACGGACCATGTGAAGATTTTAAATCAAAATAATTTTCAATTGGTACCAAATCCCAGGCTGGCCATGGTAACACATCAACTGTACGAAGACGTTTTCTTGGAGGTGTCTTAACTAATTTTTTATCTTTAAGATATCCAATTCCATTAATTTCTTCCATTGGAGTTTTACTTTTGAATGCATTAGCAATTTCTGTAATTGTTTCATCCCCTTCTCCAATTGCAATAAATTCTAATTCTGGGCAAGTTCTTAATGTATATTCAGGAAGTGCTGAAACATGTTCACCACCAGCAATAATTGCAATTTCTGGTCTTGCTTTTTTAATTGCTTGTATAACGTCTCTAGTAAATGGCCATTCGTTTGAAAACATACATGAAACAGCAATCAAATTCGTATTTGAAGGTATTCTTTTTATTATTTCTTCTGGAGATAAACCTTGATAGTTAAAATTTGGATTTTTTGGATTTAGCGCAATATGATTTAGGTCTTCCCCAACTGCATCTATATTTGTTACAGCAATATTTGCCGCTCTTAGATTGGCTGATAAAATGGCCAATGTAATTGGGGGTACGATTGATGAGAATGACAAACCTCCAACAGGTGAGACAGTAGGAATTCTAATAAGAGTTACATGGAACTCATCATCAAAATTTGATGGAACCTTAATCAAATTAATATTTTCTAATCTGTCAATTGTCTTCATAAAAAGTACACTGTATTCAATATTTTTAACTTATTCCAATATGGATTAAAAGGCTATTATGACTATTGCGGCCATTATAACTATTATAACTATTAATTTCTTGAGTTTTTCTTTGTAAAAAAAGGTAATCAAGACCAAAATAACGTTGATTAGGTGTATAATCCACAAAGTTAATATTTGAATTAAACTCAAAAATACATCAAAAGAAATTCAAGTTTGATAAATTAATTATTACAGTGATATAAAAATGAGTTAACGATTATTGTTTTCTGTATAACATTGTTACAAACTTAAAACTTATTGAGAAAAAATTTTTTTATATATATAAATGTTTCTTTATGCAAATTGAAATTGAAGGCATTATTCCAGTAAAAGCAAATTCAGATAGAGTTAAGAAAAAAAACCTAAGGAAGTTTGGAGACACCAGTTTGTATGAACTTAAATTAATGCAGTTATCCAAAACAAAGGAATTTAAAAATTTTATTGTTTCTTCAGAAAGTAAAGAGGTGCTGGACATAGCTTTAAATTTTGGTTTTAAAACTCATTTAAGAGACAAGTATTATTCTACCAGCTTAGTGCCAATGAGCGAAGTTTATTCAAATTTAGCTAAACAAGTGAATACAGATTATGTAGCCTGGATCAATGTAACAAACCCATTAGCTGACTCTAAAATTTATGACGAAGCTGTAAAAATGTTCAAAACAAAAATTAAGACGCATGACAGCTTGTTAAGTGCAATTGAGAATAAAGAAAATTTTTTTTATAAAAATAAAGCAATTAATTTTAAGAGATCCCCTTGGCCAAGATCACAAGATCTAGAACCATTGATATCTTTACCATTTGTAATAAACATCTTAAAAAAAAAAGATTTAATTAAATGGGGCTCATGTGTTGGTAAAAAACCATACTTTTTTATTCTGGACTCTCTCACCGCAAAGGACATTGATACACAAGAAGATTTCGATTTTTGTGAATCTGCATACAATAATCGAAAAAGATAAATTTAAAAAAAGAGTTACAGTTAAATATTTTTTTAAGAATAGCTATATCTAGTTGTACTAAAAAAATTAATTGTAAGCAGATCTTTGATAATATTTAATTTTTACACATATGAAAAATTTTACCATTCTTCTTTGTTTTAATAAAACCTGCTTTTACAGCAGATTTAATTGATGAAATATTTTCTTTTATAATAACGGCTTTGTATTTTATTTTATATTCATTTGTAGCTGCTTTTAATGATTTACTAAAAATTCCTTTTTTATGATACTTTCTAAGCATAGCCCATGACAAATAGAAAAAGTTTTTTTTTTTTTCTAATCGTATAAAACCAATTTTTTTGCTCTTACTTCTAATTATTAAAAATTTATTTTTTGTATCTTTTAAAAAATTGATCATCCATATTTTATGTGCAGGGTAATTTAATTTTTCTTTATTGATTGAAGCTTTTCTTACATAAAGTTTATTTCTTAAATCAAAAATAAATCTTGAATCTTCATAATTATATTTTTGAAATAATATCAAAGACATCAAAGTTTAAAAATTAAATCTTTAAAATATATTGCATCAAATTTTTTTATTCTGTTTTTAGTTTTTTTTCCAATTACGTTGAAATAATTTTCAGATGGAATACCAATATTGGGTCTGAAGGTATCTATATTTTTTTTAGTTAATTTTTCATTTTTATTTATATTTTGGATGGCAAAAATAGATCTTCTTAAATTTATATTAATATATTTATTCCTCTTTTTTTGTATCCTTAAACTTTTGTGGATCATGGTAGAATTTTCTTTTAAGGCCTTTAATTGTTCGGGTAGAATAGAAAAATTCGAATCCAAAGTTTTTATTTTATCTATCTTAAAGTGTTTTTCAATTGCCACAACACCCAAGGGTATTGAGGCTATAGAGGAATAAATATCATTTGTATGGTCAGATAAGCCAATTAAATTTTTTTTAAATTTTTTTTTGAGTCTATTAATTTTTAATAATTCGGTATCTTCTAATTTTGTAGGATAATTAGAAACACAATGCATAATAATTATTTTATTATGATATTTATTTATTATTTTTATAGCCCTGTTGATTTCTTCTATAGAAGCCATTCCAGTAGATATAATTATAGGTTTTTTTTTAGAAGCAATATAATCTATTAGCTTATGATCTGTTATTTCAAATGATGCAATTTTATAAATTAGAACATTAAAGCTCTCTAAAAAATCTACTCCTCTAATACTAAAAGGGCTGCTAAATAATATTTTTTTAAATTTTTTTGCTATCTTAAAAGCTTCATAATGCCACTCAAATGGTGTGCATGCTTTTTTATATAGATCCCATAAATATTTATTTTTCCAAATTCCTTTACTTATTTTAAATTTATTATTTTTTTTATTTAAGGTAATGTCTTTAGCTTCATATGTTTGAATCTTAATTAAATCAGCACCATTTAAACAAGCACTTGTGATAAGTTTTAAAAATTTACTTTTACTACCACTATGGTTTCCAGAAATTTCAGCTATGATAATTGGTCTTTTGTTATAGGAAAAAATAATTTCTTTATTAACTTTTATCATATAAATATTTTTAATTTATTAAAACTAATGGTATTAGTTATATATATGAAAAAAAATTATAATAAAATAATCAATCAAATTCAGAAAATAAGATCCAAAAATAACGTTAATTGGATGAATATTTTAAAATTGGCCTTTGATCTTGACCCAAAAAAAGCCTCCGGGATTATGAAAAAAATTAATTATGATGATAAAAAAATTTCTAGCCTGTTAAATGAATTATCAAAATAATATTGAAAAGGTTTAATGGCCATTAATAAAAATAAATTCCTAATCAAGGAACAAAGTTAGTACAAGCTTAAAATTTGTTGCAAAAATAATTTTATCCGATATTAGTATGTTCCATTCAAAATGAAAAACTACATTTTTAAAAAATTAATTAGCTCTGTACCTTCAAGAGAAATTTTATTAGAGTTTTTAAGAGAAAATTCTAATAGTGAAGTTGATGCACATAAATGTAAAGCTGCTAAAAATGAAAAGTAATAGTTGGGATACATGGTCTAAAAACCCTAATACCGAAAAGACTAAATTAAGGGTAGAAAAAAAATTACCTACCATGGAATGTACCAAGCAATTAAAAAAAATAATTAACAAAATCTATAAACCCAAAATGAAAATTTTAGACTTTGGGTGTGCTTCTGGTCATTATTATTTAGAGCTAAGTAAATTAAATAAAGATTTGAAATATACAGGGTATGATGCTACAAAAAATTATATCACCTTTGCGAAAAAACACTTTAAACATAATAAAAATGTTAATTTTAAAGTTGAAAATCTTTTGTCTAAAAATAAAAATTTAAAAGAAAAATTTGATATAGTTTATTCTTGTAACGTTTTACTGCACCTTCCAGAAATAGAGCAGCCAATAAAAAACCTTTTATCCAAAACAAATAAGTATTGTATAATTAGAACTTTGGTAGATGAGCATACTCATATTAGTCAATATTTAGTTAAAGATCTTTTTGATAAAAAAGGCAAACCTACTCATTATACTTATCAAAATACTTATAGTTATAATTATATCAAAAAAATCATTAATAATAATGGTAATTACAATATTAGATTTGAAAATGATGTGTTCAATAAAAAATTAATTAGTAATGAATATCAATCCATAACGAAGAGCATGAAAGATCCTGATTCCACGAAAATTTCTAATGATTTACAAATAAGTGGATCAAAAGTTTTTAATTGGAAATGGATTATAATTAAAAAAAATAGTTGATGAAAATTTTATTTTATCAATTTTCTACTCTTACAAATATCTAGAATTTCATAAACTTTATTAAATGTTAAGTTGCATCTTTCAGATATGTCGATTATGTCGTTTTTGCCATCTGCCCATGTTAAGATGTCATTAATATTGTACCCTTTATTATAATTATTTTTTATACTCAAATCAGAATATAGCCCCCGCTTACTAAGCATTGGCTCACCTAAAACTTTGCATCTAGGAAAATAATTTTGCTCAATAGTTTTTATACATTGTTTTATTAGTTCAAGACTTTGGAAAAGCCCTTTTTTAGTAACTACTGTACCAAGTTTGTCTAACGAGGTGTGATACTCAGGATATTCTCCATATTTTGTTCTCATCAAAGTTGCAACAGGCAAGTCAATCCCCGGTGAAGAATACTGTCTCTCATCACTTCCACGATCAGACCATTGAAATTTTTTATATTTAATTTTTTTATCTTTTAAAATTTTAACAATAACTCTATCTACATATTTATTTTCATATTTAGTTGGTAGATAGGAATAATTTCTTTCATCTCCCATACATGTCATTATGAAACCTGCAATAATATTCTTTTTCATTTTTTTTAAATTTTTACTTAGATATACTAGGGCGCCAATTGTTTCAGGAATAAAAACAATTCTGTAACTATACTTTGTTTTTTTTAAACTATTTATCCATGCAGTTAAAAACGTAGTAATTACAGGTCCTGAAATTTCATTATTTGCCATTGATGGATGGCAAATATAAGTAGAAATAAAAATTTCTTTTTTAGTCTTACCCTTGATAAGGATTTCACCATAGTGAAGTTTCCCTTCAGCAAGTTTACTATCAATAACAACTTTATAATTTCCTTTTTTTAACAGTTTTCTCTCTTTATCTTTAATGCAAAATCCCCACCTTTTTTTATAATATGAAGTTACATAAGGTATGGCATTTGGTTGTTTTGGTAGCGAATGTAAATTTTGATCTAACTCTTCAAGAGAAATAGTCTTATTTATTGAGCTTGAGTAACCAACAACATGTAAATTATTTTCTTTGAAATTACAAATTTTGCTTCCAGTTGGAGTAATGATATATCCTTTTTTAATATTCCATTCATCAGGAACCTTCCAATCAAAAGCTTTATATCCACTTTTAACATTTTTTATTTTTAATCCAGGTAAATTTTTTTTAATTATTTTTAAGGTTGTTAGCGTTCCTTGTCCGGTGATAGATCTATTGATTGGCCATAGTTCTTTTGAAAAAGACCAAATTTTCTCTAAAATTAGACTATCTGACATTATTTTTTTATTTAACGACTTTTTATAAAGTGTTTTTTTAATATTTTTTATACAAATTTTAAAAAAATAATAGACTTTTTTTAAAAAAAATTATACAAAGTCAGCATACTGAATCATGGTGGGCAATTAATGCTAGTTTCATTAGCTGTTCCTGCAACGGTAAAGTCCGTGTACCACCCAGTATAGTCCGCTGTTGAACGATGGCCAGGAAAAGTCTAGTTCTACAATTTTAATTAACATCGGCATAAATTAATTAGATTCATAAATTTTTATGTATCTTAACAATGGATGTGTCAGATGATAACTAAAAGAATATTTTTTATATTAATACTATCAACTTTTTCTTTAGATGCCTTTGCATTAGAAAATTGCAAATGGAACAATAAAGCAGGTGTTCCATGTACAACTGTTAGTAAAACACCTAATACCTCTTCTTATAATGCCCAGGGTGTAGCTAAAAAAGTTTTTACCAAACAGCAAATTATTGAATCAGGTGCCACTAGTGCTTTAGATTTATTAAAAAAAGTTTCAGGTTTAGATTATTATCAAACTGGACAAAAAGGACAACAATCAGCTATTTTTATGAGAGGCTCTGAGTCAAATCATACACTTATATTGTTAAATGGCATTGCAATTAATGATCAATCAGTAACTAATGGAATGGCTGATTTTGGTCAAGATTTTGTACAAACTGTTCAGCAGATAGAAGTTTACAAAGGATCTAATGGAGCACATTTTGGACCTGACGCTATTGGAGGAGCAATTAATTTTGTAACAGGTGTTGATTATACAAATAGTTATTCTGTAAATGGTTTTAATTTAAATAATAATTCAGTGGATTATAACATCACTAAAATCACTGACGATGGATGGCACTTAAACTTTAAAGGAGCAGCAAATCAAAGTAAAACTGATAGTGCTATAGCCAAAGGTAATGAGTCAGATGGAACACAAAATTATCAAGTTAATTTAAATGGAACCAAATGGTTAAATGATAATTTAAAACTGAAATCAACTTTTTATTATAGAGACACTAAATCTGATTACGATTCATCTGCTACTCAAGAGGAATCCGTCACCGCTGATAATAAAATGTATGCCCTACAAACTGGTATTGAACGAAAAACCAAAAATTCACTAGATAATCTTATGCTTCATTATCATAACTATGACAGAAAATATTATGTTCTAGGTAATAAAGATAAATATTATAGCGAAACTATAACTTTAAAAGGAGAAAGAGATCTAAAGGTTAATGATAAACTCTCTTATGGTTTTGGAAGTGAATACAAGTATGACTGGGCTAATTTTACAACACAGTCTTATACATCTCAATCAAAAGGTCATGTAAGTAACCTTGGTACTTTTGCAAATGCTGGCTACAAGTTTAATGAAAATCAGATATTATCACTTCATGCTAGAAATGATCTTCATAAGATAACAGATGAAAACCAAACATATAAAATTAATTTTACACAATTTTTAGATAAATTTAGATTGGGTGCAACTCATTCTACAGGTTTAAAAAACCCTGGTCTTTATGAGTTTTTTGGATCATCAAATTATCACACTGGTAACGAACAGGTTGACCCATCAAAAAGCAAAACTAATGAACTGTATGCTGAGTATAACTATTCAGACAATATTAGCTTTAACTCCACTGCTTATAGAACAACAATTTCTAATAGAATAAGTGGCTCAAAAAATTTAACTGGTGACACGAATCAAGAAGGTCTTGAGAGTGAACTAAATTTTGGTGGCAAGGATCAAAATATTTCTTTTGTTT
>MDTF01014595.1_pt1 | contig 76032 bp, 67 predicted proteins | sample 811191 | NCBI WGS metagenome assembly MDTF01 (sample SAMN05326649, study PRJNA326480) | marine metagenome | isolation source: seawater | place: Southern Ocean | collected 2011 | reverse complement strand
TCAGGTTTATGGATACTCCAGAAAACCTTAACGAAAACAGGCTCTTTTCGATTCAACAACAGTTAATCCGAACATAGCCTTAAGAAAAAATCTCGCGCTGGCAGAAAATCTCGTTTTATGTGGCAATCATCATACGCCTTGTTAATCAGTAAATTAAGTTCTAATGTTTAATTTCAACTAAAAGGACTTTTACGATGAAAAAAACAATCTTATTTACCGCACTGTCTTTGATCACACTCCACACAACCGCCGCGATAATCAATGTAAATTTCGAAGGCACCATCGATAGACTCCTTGAAGCCGAATGCACAGAGTACACAAGCTCCTGCAATGATTGGGACTTCGAATATGTATCAAGCTCTAATTTTTACAACAACAACTTAATCTCTACAAATGATATCTTTTCAGGCTTAGCCGTTATAGATACATCTGGAGATTACACGCTCTCAAGCGACGGATACCAGGCAATATATTCAGATGCAACCCAGTCTGCAAACATTAACGTAAGTGGGCTATCATTCCCCAACGCCACAGAAGACACTTCCTCAATCGGCGACAGCGTATCAATTGTTGATAACCGATCAGGCAGAGATCTCCTAAACGTATCAACCTGGTTTTCTGGAACCGACTACTTTGCTTCTTTTGGTCTTTATCTTCACGATACTGACGGCAGTGTTTTTTCTGACTTATCTATACCAGCAGCACTAGACTTCAGCATGTTTGAGGCGTTAAATCTCAGCCTGAACTTTGTGCATCGGCCGACCGGTGACCAACTCCACATCGATGCAGATATCACAAATATAAGCTACGAGGAGCAAACCACCAGCTCTGTAGAGCCTAGCAGCGTCGGAGAACCCCCGCTACTATTCCACATCCTATTCTTCGGGCTGATTATATTTGCGCTAAAGGAAAAATCAATTTTGACCAACAGAAGAAAAGCAATAACATAACAGCCAAATACGAATTGCTCTCTCCATAAGCGAATCCCCTGTTTTTCCATAAGAAGGTAGCCTTGATCGTATTTCAGATTATTTTACATGCAGGCGCGATACTATGATCCAGTTATGGTGAGGATTGGTAGTTTTGGTTTGCCATTACTTTGGACGTTTTCCAAACCTTGGTTATATAACCGCTAAAAGTACACCATTTCAATGTACTTCACAGATTATTGTCCGACAAGAGCGATCAACCATTAGCCCGCTAAGCTTGTTCGTAGGGTTCGTTATCTTCCAGCACATTCTGATTCATGGAGTCGCAGGGTCGCGGACAACAGGGACGGCCCACCACTTTGGCCGGTACACCTACTACCGTAACATGAGGCGGAACATCGTTAAGCACAACACTGCCTGCGCCCACTTTTGAACCTTCGCCAATTTCGATATTGCCCAGCACCTTAGCACCCGAGCCGAGCATGACGCCCTGACGAATCTTAGGATGACGGTCGCCGCTCTCGTTACCAGTACCGCCAAGCGTAACGTTTTGCAGAACCGACACGTTATCTTCGATCACTGCTGTTTCGCCCACCACAATACCTGTGGCGTGGTCGAACATTACGCCCTTACCAATGGTGGCCGCCGGGTGAATGTCCACTGCAAAGGTTTCTGAATTACGACTTTGTAAAAACAATGCAAGTTGCTGCCGGCCCTGCTGCCACAAGTAATGCGCCATACGATGCACCTGAACAGCCTGGAAGCCTTTGAAGTGCACCAGCACATTAAGGTAATTGGTTACCGCCGGATCACGGGTGTAAATGGCGCGAATATCTTCGATAGCCGACTCAACGATGGCCGGTTCCAGCAAGTAGGCTTCGTCCAGAATTTCTCTGATAGTCAGCGCTGGCATCACATCGTCTGCCATTTTGTTCGACAATATAAAGCTCAGCGAAGACTCAAAGTTATGATGGGTTAAAATGCAGGCATGAATAAAACTCGCTAACAGCGGTTCTTCATCGACAATTTGACGCGCTTCTTTTTTTAGCTGCAGCCAAAAATCAGCGGTATCGGTCAGTGCATGCATGGGCGTTCCTAATTAGTTTGCTGTGCGGGTAAGGTTGAACAAGAATAAACCAGCCAACGCGCGTAGCGGTAACATAACGGTTTATGGCTTCAATTCAAGAGGTAACCCGAAAAAATTGCGATAGCCGGAGAATTCAGCGCGGTCTGCGACACCGGAAGGTTAATATTACCTTATATCCGACCGGACTTCGCCAGGATCACTTTCACTAAGTTGCTACGGGCAATAATCCGCCATTATTGTGCAAGCGCGGTTTAACGCAGTAGGCTTTAATGGCATACTTTGCTTTTTATGGCCTGAATAAAAATACAGGTGTTTTTGTATTGTTATGGATGTTTCTGAGTTACTCGACGAATTAAACGATAAACAGCGTGATGCCGTGGCCGCACCGCTGTCTAATATGCTGGTACTGGCGGGTGCTGGTAGTGGTAAAACCCGTGTACTGGTGCATCGCATCGCGTGGTTAATGCAGGTAGAGAATATCGCCCCTTACAGTATTCTGGCGGTAACCTTTACTAACAAGGCTGCGCGGGAAATGCGCGGGCGTATTGAGCATGTAATGGGCCGGCCGTTAAATACCATGTGGATAGGCACCTTCCATGGCCTGGCGCACCGTTTGTTGCGTGCTCACTACGCTGAAGCCAATCTGCCGGAAAATTTTCAAATCCTTGACTCAGACGACCAATACCGACTGGTGCGCCGGGTGCTTAAGGCCATGAACCTGGATGAAAAACACTGGGCGCCACGGCAAATCCAATGGTACATCAACGGTAATAAAGACGAAGGTCTGCGCCCCCAGCACATTGAAACCCACGGCGATCATACCCAACAGAAAATGCGCGATATCTATGCCGCGTATCAGGAAGCCTGCGACCGCTCCGGACTGGTAGACTTTGCTGAGCTATTGCTGCGCGCCCACGAATTATGGGTTAAGAATCCCGATGTGCTTGCTCACTATCAGCGCCGCTTCCGCGCCGTGCTGGTAGACGAATTCCAGGATACCAACAATATCCAGTACGCCTGGTTACGCCTGCTGTGTAATCAGGACAACAACATTATGATTGTGGGTGACGATGACCAGTCTATTTATGGCTGGCGTGGCGCAAATGTAGATAACATCCAGCACTTCCTGAAAGACTTCGACGGCGCATCAACCATTCGCCTGGAACAGAATTACCGGTCTACCGCGACCATACTTAAAGCCGCCAATACGGTTATCGATAATAATCAGGGCCGGCTGGGTAAAGAATTGTGGACCGACGGCGACGATGGCGAACCGATTTCGATTTATGCCGGTTTCAACGATCTTGATGAAGCGCGCTTTATTGTTGCGCAGATTTCCGACTGGCATAACCAGGGTAATCAGTTAAAAGAAGTGGCCATTTTATATCGCAACAACGCCCAGTCGCGGGTACTGGAAGAAGCCTTGCTGCATCAGAGCCTTCCCTACCGCATATACGGCGGTCTGCGCTTCTTCGAACGGCAGGAAATTAAAGATGCGCTGGGCTATATGCGCCTGGTCAACCACGCCCATGATGACGCCGCGTTTGAGCGGGTAGTCAATACGCCCAGTCGCGGTTTGGGTGAGCGCACGCTGGCCACCATTCGCGAGCAAACCCGTTTGCAGGATTGCTCTATGTGGCAGGCCAGCTTACAGCTATTGCAGGATGGCAGCCTGAAAGGCCGCGCCGCCAATGCGCTGAATGCCTTTATTGAGCTTATCAATAAACTGGCCGACGAGTTTGAGGGCCAGCCGCTGGAAGAACAAGCCAACAAAGCCATTAATCAGTCAGGCCTGTATGCCATGTACCAGGCTGAGAAGGGCGAAAAAGCCCAGGCCCGCCTGGAAAACTTAGAAGAACTGGTTACCGCCTGTAAGCAGTTTGTGATCCCGGAAGAAGCCGACGAAATGACCCCGTTGCAGGCTTTCCTTGCCCACGCTTCTTTGGAAGCCGGTGAGACCCAGGCCAGCGGCGATCAGGATGCAGTGCAGCTAATGACCATTCATACCGCTAAGGGGTTGGAATTTCCGCTGGTATTTATAGCCGGGGTGGAAGAAGGCATGTTCCCCAGCCAGATGACCAACGACGAGCCTGGCCGTATGGAAGAAGAGCGCCGCCTGTGTTACGTAGGCATGACCCGGGCAATGAAAAAGCTGTATATGACCTACGCCGAAATGCGCCGGGTATACGGGCAGGAAAAATATCACACAGCCTCACGCTTTTTACGGGAAATTCCCAGCGAATGTGTGGAAGAAATCCGCCTGACGTCTACAGTATCAAGACCGGTCACAAGTCGTTTCAGCAATGCAGCGTCCCATGAGCGGATGGAGCAAAGTGGTTTTTCACTGGGTCAGCGGGTAAGACACCGCAAGTTTGGTGAAGGCGTAGTGCTAAACTATGAAGGTAGTGGCGATCATGCCCGGGTTCAGGTGAATTTTGATGAATTCGGCAGCAAGTGGCTGGTACTGAGTTTCGCCAAATTAGAGGTGATATAGGACGCATTAATGCAGCAGAAGGTGCTGATAATTGAAGACAGTGCGAGTAGCATCAGCCTGCTGACCAAGCTGGTTGAAATGGCGCAATTAAGGCCGGTACTCGCCACTTCACTGACTGCTGCCAAACATATTTTTATTCACAGCGACCCGGAAGATTACCTGTGCGCCATTGTCGACTATGACCTGCCGGACGCTCCCAACGGTGAGGCAATCGACTTCGCCGTCAAAAGTTACCTGCCCACCATTGTTACCACAACCAGACTCGATGAGGACATTCGTAAAGCAGTGCTGTCACGGGATGTAGTGGATTATATTCCCAAAGAAAACGCGCAGATTTTTGATTACCTCATGCGCCTGATAGGCCGGCTTGAGAAAAACAAAACCACCGGTGTGCTGGTTATTAATCCCAAACGCAATGAGCGCTCCGCCATGGCAGCCCTGTTGCGCCGGCATAACTTCATTACCTATGAATGTGCCACCGCCGCTCAGGCGGAGACCCTCCTCGATGAACACAGTCACATTAAACTGGTGTTTGTTGACAGTGATATTCAGGATAAGCCGCCTACCCAGTTTGTTGCCTGGCTGCGCAAACAATACAGTAAGGAAGATCTGGCGATAATTGGTATCGCTAATGATCGCAACAATCTGCTCTCGGCACGCTTTATAAAAAGTGGTGCCAATGATTTCGTGCGGAAACCTTATCACCTGGAGGAGTTTCTTTGCCGGGTAAACCAGAACATTGAACTGCTGGAAAATGTAGAAACCATCAGACGCACGGCGAATACCGACTACCTCACAGGTTTACCTAACCGCCGCCACTTTTTCTATACCGTAAATAAAATGCAGCGCAACCAGCCAGCCAATCAGGCGCTGGCGTTACTCGATTTAGATTTTTTTAAAGCTATTAACGACACCCATGGCCATGACGCCGGCGATGAAGTGCTCAAAGTGGTAGCCAACCGCCTCGCGGTGATGTGTGCAGATGTGATTATTGCGCGCTTTGGCGGTGAGGAATTTTGCCTGTATTTGCCCGACACCACTCCTCACAACGCAGTAAGCCGACTTGAAGATATACGTCGTAACATCAGTGAACACCCGGTTAAATTCGGCGAACTGACCTTAAATGTAACAGTCAGCATCGGCCTTACCACACGAAGTGATCATAATATTCAGGCCATGCTCACCACCGCCGACAAACTGCTCTACCAGGCCAAACACAACGGCCGTAACAGAGTGGAACATGATGCCCCTTCTGGCTCTTAATGCTAGGAACCTGTGTTGTCAGCATTACGATTGCTTTATACAAATTACCTGACAAGCTCTAAAATCTCTTCTCCGTCAAAACTAACAGTTAATTGACTGCAGCCTTCTGAGACCATCTGTACATCAACAAACGAATCGTCTGTCGCACTATACATCCTGTGCGGCCCACAGCGTAGCATTTGATGTTGGTTTTAAGGCCTTAAAAACAACTAAGCCAAGTGCTTTTTTATTGTTGTCATGGGAATAGACAGTGATCTCAGACTTATTTAAGTCGATTAATAGTTCTGCGGGCTTAGCTGAGTGATTCCATACGCCCGAGATATCACACTCACTTTTCGCCTGCACAGAAAAAATTGAGACCACCAGAATGGAACTAAAAACTGAGAGCACGATGATTAAGCCCGACACCCATGCCGGACTATCCTGTAATACGCTCATGCCGCCCGTAACACCTTACGCTGCTGGCGGTAGGTTTTCAGTGAGTCGAGGCTAAATAACACCAGGCCACACCACACAAAGCCAAAGGTGACGAGTCTGGCGGGTTCCAGCGGTTCGTCGTACATCCCTACTGCAAAGATAAACATCAACGTTGGGCCGATGTACTGAATAAGCCCGAGCGTAGTAAACATGATCCGTTTAGCCGCTGCATTAAACGCCAGCAGCGGCAGTGTGGTAACCACTCCGGCAGCCATCAGCCAGGCATTTAACGACCATTCGTTGGTGAGCATATTGGCCTCAGCAGAAGCAAAATACACCCAGTACAGCGCCGCAAACGGCAACAACACCAGAGTTTCCATAAACAATCCAGGCAGTGGCTCTACGGGGATTTGCTTGCGTAACAGGCCATAGATAGCAAAACTGCCCGCTAGTAACAACGCGACCCAGGGCAAGGTACCGTGGGCAATAATGATATTCGCCACGCCGATAATCGCCAGCACCACTGCGGCTTTTTGCATGGTGCGCAACCGTTCATTTAAAAACAACCGGGCCAGAAACACATTTAGCAACGGGTTTATGTAATAACCAAGGCTGGCTTCGAGCATCTTATCGGCATTGATAGCCCAGATGAACAGCAGCCAGTTACCGCCGAGCAACACACTGGCCACGGCAAGTAATCCCATTAACCGTTTGGAGCGGAAAATGGCTTTGACCTTGGCAAACTGCCCTAAGCCAAGCAGCAGCAACGCCAGTAACGCCGCCGACCAGACAATTCGATGCATCAGAATATCCGGCGCCGGTACACTGGCAATTTGCTTAAAATATAATGGGGCAATACCCCACATGGTGTAGGCCGCCACCGCATAAAGAAGACCGGCGGTAGCCTGGCGTTGAGTAGCCTCAGCGTTCAAAGCGTTTCCTTTTCATTACAGTAAAAACAGGCTGCCCAGACCCAGGAAGGCCACAAAACCAACGATGTCGGTAACAGTGGTGAGAATAACCGAACCGGAAAGCGCCGGATCAATTTTGAGTTTTTCCAGGATCACCGGCAATACCACACCGGCTAGGGCCGCAGCCAGTATGTTGACGAAGATAGCCAGGCAGATAACCAGCCCCAACAGCGGATCGCTAAACCACATAAAGGCCACAATACCAATCACCAGCGCCCAAATCACGCCATTAACACCACCCACCTTGAGCTCTTTGGTCATCAACGCTTTTAAGTTAGCACTGGTGATTTGGCCGAGGGCGAGGCCCCGCACAATCAGGGTCAGGGTCTGGCTACCGGCGATACCGCCCATACTGGCCACCACTGGCATCAGTACGGCCAGCGCCACCACCTGTTGCAGGGTGGCTTCAAATAAGCCAATAAACCATGAGGCCAGAAACGCGGTAAGCAGGTTGATGCCTAACCACAAAGCACGACTACGGGCACTTTTTGCCACTGGGGCAAATAAATCCTCGTCTTCATCCATACCGGCAGTTGCCATCACCTGACGTTCGTAATTTTCGTTAACCAGCTCACTGGCACTTACAATATCGTGGCGACCGAGCAGTTTATTGTTGTCATCAATCACCGGCAGCGCGGCATAACCACTGCGCTGCACCAGCAGGGAGGCCGTGGTGGAATCATCGGTCCCCTTGATAACCGGCATGGACTCTTCGGTCAGCTCCACCATGGGTAAATGTTCGGGAGCACCAAATACGGCAGTGAGTTTTACAGCAGCCGAAAACTGGCCGGAGCGATTGACCAGAAAAATGCTGTCACAGTGAGCCGGTACATTGCGCCTTATCAGACGTAAACCATCGCGCACCTTGGCATTTAATGGCAGCACCAGCATTTCATGGGATATCCAGTGCCCAACCTGCTCATCGGGAAACTGGGTCGCGTCGCGGAAATAGGCCTGTTGTTGTTCATCCAGTGCCTGAATCGCCAGTTCCAGTAGTTTGCTGGGCAGGGAGTCCATCAACTCGAGTAAGTCCTCGGCATCGATGCCGAGTAAAATGGCACTCCATTTGTCGTCCGGCGTAGCGGAAATCAGCACTTCCCGTGGATCGCTCCGCATTTCTACCAGCACGTCTATTTTGCGCACATCCGGCAGCACTTCCCACAGCGACATCCGCTCTTCTACGGGGAGTGATTCTAACAGTGTGGCTATTTCGACATCTTCAGCCGGTAACAGCTGCTCAGCCACAGCCTGAAAGTCGTCGACACCGTTATCGGCAACGATTTCTTCAATGAGATCGGGTAAGGGTTCAGCCATGAGTTCCACCACACAACAAAATTTGGCTCATAATAACACTGTTGTTATCGTCGCAGGAATGACTCTGTCGCGGTACATCAGTCAGTTATAGCAAGACTCTGAAAAAGTCAGGCAAAACCCGTGAACCTCAGGCAAAAAACGCGTAAACTCTGCGACTCATGACTGCAACACCAGATACCCCCACCGCCATCGACGAAAACGATAGCCAGCCCGCTATCGTGGCAAGTGCTGCGCAGCCCGCAGACAGCCGTAACGCTCAGCAAATTCTTGAAGATATCTTTGGTTACAGCGAGTTTCGCTCCGGTCAGGCTGAGGTGATTGATCACACTATTAATGGCAAGGATGTGCTGGTATTGCTGCCTACCGGGGGCGGTAAATCGTTGTGTTATCAGATCCCGGCTATGGTGCGCGATGGCACCGGTATTGTGGTATCGCCACTTATCTCGCTGATGCAGGATCAGGTAGAGCAATTACGCGAGGCAGGAGTGAAGGCTGCGTACCTGAATTCATCATTAGATCAGGACGATTACCAGGCTACCGTGCAGCGCCTGCAGGAAGGCCACTACGACATTATTTATGTGTCGCCCGAGCGATTGTTACAGCGCTACTTTCTGAACATGCTGGCACAAACTAAAATCGCGCTGTTTGCGGTGGATGAAGCGCACTGCGTATCTCACTGGGGGCATGATTTTCGCCAGGACTACCGGTCTTTAGGGCAGTTAAAGCAACGCTTTCCAGACATCCCGGTAATCGGCCTTACGGCAACCGCCGATACCACCACAGAACAGGATATTCAGGTTCAACTGGGACTGGATAACCCGCTGGTCTATAAAGGCTCTTTCGACCGGCCAAATATACGCTACCGGGTAATAGCCAAGTACAAACCCTTTGAGCAGATCGTTACCTACATTCGTCAGCAGGATGGCAGCGGTATTATTTACTGTAATTCCCGGGCCAAGGTGGATGATCTCAGCGCTAAATTACACCGCCAGGGCTTCAAGAGTGCCGCCTATCATGCGGGTATGGATGCTGACGAGCGGGCCTACGTGCAGCGCCAGTTTATTACCGACAAGATTGACGTTGTTGTGGCTACCGTGGCCTTTGGTATGGGTATTAATAAATCGAACGTGCGCTACGTGGTTCATCACGATGTGCCGCGCAGTATTGAGAGTTATTACCAGGAAACCGGACGGGCCGGCCGTGATGGGTTACCTGCCGAAGCATTACTGTTGTTCGACGAGAAAGACAGCGCCCGGGTAAAACAGTGGATTGACCAAGGCTCAATGGCCGACCGTAACGCCATAGAACTGCAAAAATTCGCTGCCATGGAAGCCTTCGCCGAAGCTCAAACCTGCCGGCGTCAGGTATTACTTAATTACTTTTCGCAGTTCAGCGATACTGCATGCGGCAACTGTGATATTTGCCTGGACCCGCCGCGCCCCTTCGATGGCCTGGAAACCGCTCAAAAAGTGCTGAGTTGTATTCTGCGCCTCCAGCAGCAGGCCGCCACTCAGTATGTGATTGATGTACTGCGCGGTAAAAACCTTAAACGTCTGCAGGAAGCCGGGCACGACAAGCTGTCTACCTGGGGAATAGGGAAAGACCAGAGCGATCAGTACTGGCATAATATTATTAACCAGCTCATTCACCGTGGCTATATTCGGGTGGATATTGCCAGCCACGCAGTACTGCGCTTAACCGAGGCAGCCCGCCCGGTACTGAAAGGAGAGATGGCGGTCGAGCTGGCCACACCACGGCTTGAGATTAGAGCCGACAAGCCGGCCAAAACTGCCCTTAAAAACTACGATAAAGCACTCTTCGCCCGGCTTAAGCACTTACGCAAAGTACTGGCGCAGGAAAATGACGTACCGCCGTTCGTTATCTTTAACGATGCTACGCTGGCCGAAATGGCCGCCAGCAAACCCACTGATAAGCAGAGCCTGCTGGCAGTCAGCGGGGTTGGCTTAACCAAGCTGGAACGCTACGGTGTGCCTTTTCTGCAACTGATTAACGACTACCTGGAACGGGACGACGAATAATCGCTCAGGCGTAAGCGTACTCACCGCCTTTTTCGAGGCCACGCTGGTACGCATCGCGGCTGTGGATTTTATTTACCCAGGCATCGATAGCTGCATACTGCCCTTTACCAACGCGCCCCTGCATGGCTTCTAATGGAAAGCTCATCTGAAAATCTGCACCGCTTAAACTTTCCCCGGCAAACCACTCATTCTCTTTAAGATAGCTATCAACATAATCGAGACTGGCTTTTAAGTTTGGCCCGTAATAGGCACTGGTGATGGCATCAACCACCTTAGCCACCACGGGTTTCATAAAGAACGGACTGGCCTTTTCTTTGGCTTTACTTAGCACCAGTCGAGCCACCAGCGGTGGCATCAGGCTGCCTTCGGCAAAATGCATCCAATACCGGTACTGATTGAGCGCCTCACGGTTGCTAGTGGGTTTAAATTGCCCGCCAAACTCGTCTATCAGGTATTCAATAATGGCACCGGATTCCGCCAGCGTGGTATCACCATGGGTGATAATGGGTGCTCGGCCCAGAGGGTGAACCGCTTTCAGGCTTTGCGGTGCCAGATTGGTTTTAGCATCACGCTGGTAATGCTTAATTTCGTAGTCCGCCCCCAGTTCTTCCAGCAGCCATAAAATACGCTGCGAGCGGGAATTATTGAGGTGGTGCAATATTAGTGGAGATGCTGCTGTCATAACAAACCTTGTGGGCCGTATTTTCGTATTCATGGCCATAAAAAACAATAAGATAAAACTAATACGCAAAAAGCGTGAGTTGGATTACATTTGTTTAAAAATAGTCGTGAAAATTCGATAAACGGTTTACCCAGCGTTGATTCATCGCTATTTCTATATCGGTTGTACCTAATGTTACACTTCAATCAATGACGAACATCTGAGAGTCCAATGCAATTACACCATCGCTACGCTACCGAATTGGCCGAAACAGTCAGCGCCGTAAAGCCGCAGCCTTTGAGCGAAATGAGCATGCCAATGTACAACCGCGAACTGGCCGCACAGTTTAAGCTGCCGGATAGCGACGCACTGATGTCGGCGATATTTGATGAAGGCGGCGAGCTGGCGGCTAACGCCGTGGCGCAAAAATACGGTGGCCATCAGTTTGGCCAATGGAATCCTTTTCTGGGCGATGGACGTGGTTTATTACTGGGTGAGGTAAGCAACGACCAGGGCAATAGCTATGATCTGCACTTAAAAGGCGCCGGCCAAACTCCCTACTCACGCCATGCCGACGGGCGTGCCGTGTTACGCTCCACGTTGCGAGAGTACATTGCCTCAGAAGCACTGCATCATCTGCGCATCCCCACCTCCCGGGCACTGTGTTTAATTACCAGTGAGCAATCCATTGTGCGTGAGTTGCCCGAACCCGGCGCCATGATGATCCGCATGGCCCCGAGCCATATTCGCTTTGGCCACTTTGAGTTTTACTACCACAATAAACAAAAAGACACGCTGGACAAGCTGATGCAGTATACCCTCACTCATCACTTCCCGGAGTGTTTAAAAGACGCCAATCCGCATAAAGCGCTGCTGACAGCCATTACATTACGCACCGCGCGCATGGTGGCGCTTTGGCAGGCATACGGCTTCGTACACGGCGTAATGAATACAGATAACATGTCAATCCACGGTATTACCTTCGATTACGGGCCTTACGCCTTCATCGAACACTTCCAGTCTGATGCAGTATTTAACCACTCCGACTACGAAGGTCGCTATGCCTTTGATCGTCAGCCCGGAATCGCGCTGTGGAACCTTAACGCCCTGGCCTATGCGTTTTCGGATCACTTAAGTACCGATGATATCCGCGCCTGCCTGACGTTATTTGAGCCCACCTTTTTAAGTCAGTACCGTCTTCAGATGCTAAGCCGCATTGGCCTTGAGGATAATGCAGAGAACGAGCCCTGTCTGAACACCTGGCTGAGTTTACTAAGCGCTGAGAAGCGCGACTATACCCAAAGCTTCAGGCAACTAATTACGGCCGATCCACAACAGGAATCGGTGCCGTTACGTGATCAGTTTGTCGACCGTAACGCCTTTGACAACTGGTGGCAGGATTACCGTAAGCGCCGCATTGCTGCGGGGACTGCAAATGAGGCGCTATACGCGCTTAATCCGCTGGTGATCCCACGTACGCACTATTTACAATCGGCTATCGACGCCGCTGAGCAAGGTGACTTCGGGCCAGCGCACAAGCTGATGGAAGCCATCCGTCAGCCATTTGATGATAACGAGATAACCCGGGAATATTCCCAGCCCGGCGCTGCCAGTTCGCAAGGGAGTCTTTCATGCAGCAGTTAACCCCACCCGCTATTGCCAACGCACTGGTTTGTGAACCCGATATTATCCGCTGGGTTGGGCCGATGCCCGCTACCCAGCAACAGGCAGTGGGTCTATGCCACAATATTGCCCGTTTACTCAATGCCCGCCAGGGCGAGAATGACTGGGGTGCTGACAGGTTACAGGTGCGCCTGGTGGCCGATGATTTTGAGCTACTGTTTAACGTGGAATGGCTGTGCGAAGCGGTTTGGCTTGAGCCGGTAGGCGCCTCTACCGCCCATATCAGCAAGGCCGACATGCTGCAAAACGTACAGCTAATACTACGGCAGGCGCTAGAGCAAGCGGATCTTTAGTATACCAATTTAGTTCGGCCTGAATATTAGACCCGTGCCCTGATAGGCGGTATAATCGCCGCCCCTGAGGGCTTGTAAACCTGTATAACTGCCCTCATGTAGTGGTACTTATTTTGGCAGTTTCTACATCAACCCGGCTCGAGTTTCATGACCAGTAAATCCCAGCAATACCGATTTGTCAGCGCAGCAAAGCTTCCTACCCGCAAGGGCGAATTCACTATCCATGGTTTTGTGGAAGAAAACTCGGGTATAGAGCACGTTGCGTTATCTTACGGTACCTGGCAGCCGGAAGACGTGGTGCCTATTCGAATCCACTCTGAATGCCTCACTGGCGATGCGCTGTTCTCTACCCGTTGTGATTGCGGTTTCCAGTTAGAGCGGGCAATGGAAAATATCGTCGAAAACGGCTGTGGCGTACTGCTGTATTTGCGTCAGGAAGGGCGCGGTATCGGTCTTATCAATAAAATCCGGGCCTATCATCTGCAAGACCAGGGCATGGATACCGTTGAAGCTAACGAACACCTGGGTTTCGATGCCGACATGCGCACCTACGAGATGTGCAAGGTGATGCTGGATAAGCTGAACGTTAAAAATGTTGAGCTGATGACCAACAACCCTCGTAAAACCGCGGCGCTTAAAGATCTCGATATTAACGTGGTGGCCCGCAAGCCCATTGACCACGGTATCACCAAAGACAACAAAAACTACATTAAAACCAAAACCGAAAAACTCGGCCACGCCTTCGACCCACATATTCTGGGTGACTAAGCTTTATTCGCTAGCAAGCTGAACAGTTGGTTCAGCTTGGTTCAGCCTGAATTAATCTTGCTCTTGCTATAACGATACAAACATCACACCAAGTGCCCTGTGGCACAGGAGAGTTTGTATGAAAAAGCGGTTAATACTGGCCCTGTTTCTGCCGCTGGTCTGCGCCAGTCAGGCACTGGCTACCACGGCCCCCGAAAATCAACCAACACACAATGCGCAGCGCCTCAGCGAAGAAACGCTCGACACCCTGTTGGCGCCAATTGCGTTATACCCCGACACGCTGGTCACCCATATTCTGATCGCCAGCACATACCCGCTACAGGTGATAGAAGCCGACCGCTGGCGTCAGGATAATCAGTCGCTGGAGGGTGACGCACTGGAGCGGGCGCTGGAAAACGCCGACTGGGATCCAAGTGTAAAGGCTTTGGTGCCGTTTACCGATGTCCTGCGTCACATGAGTGATGACCTCGGCTGGCTGCAAAACCTCGGCGACGCGGTGATCACCAACGAAGACTGGGTACTCGACAGAGTACAGGCACTGCGTTTACAGGCGCGCCAGAGTGGCAACCTGCAAAGCAATGATTACCAGCAGGTTTCTACCGAAGATAAAATCATTGTGATTGAATCACGTCAGCCGGAAGTGGTGTATATCCCTTACTACGACACCCGCCATGTCTATGGCCACTGGCACTACCACAGTCAGCCGGTGTTCTGGCCCACCAGCGTGCGGATAGCCCTGGGCCATCGTATATACTGGGGCCCGCGGGTAAGCATTTCAGCCGGTTTCTACTTTGGTAATATCTGGTGGCCTGAACGGCACATTATTATTCGTAGTACCCCCTCTCGTCATTATGTGAGACCACACTATCCGACCAAGCGTTATTCTGTGAAAGAGTACCATCGCTGGCAGCATAATGTGGGCAACCGCCATGCCCGTTATTCGCAACGGGTAGTAACTCACAAACCGGCCATCGCTAAGCAGCACCGCTCATTAGATAATGCTGCCAGGCATCGCGAACTGTATACCCGCACCCAGGCTGGCAGTAGCTATCGGATAGATGGCGGGAAACAGGGTAAGCCATTACAGCGCGAGTCCAAAGGGCAGAAACCTGTGAAATACAGCCAGGACGCCAAACAGTTAAAACAGCGCCTGCAAAGCCATGAGAATAACCCCGGCAATCGCAGCCTGCCCAAAAATGTGGTGAGAGCGCCTAAAGAACAGGCTCGTGGCGGTATGCCGGGCTATAAACAGCGGGAGTTTGCGCCGGCAGAACGGCAACAACCGGTTCGTCAACAGCCTCAGGAGCGTACGCTACACAAAGAGCGCAAGTGGGTAAATAAAGCGCCGTCGCACTCACAGCGTACGCAGCAAGCCTACTCTAAGCCAAGCCAGCAGCGCCAGGTTAAGCAATCACATAGTCGCCCGGCAGCGCGGGATCATGCTCAGAAACCTCGAGTTAAGCGTGAGCATTAAGATAGCGAAGGTAGGCGCTAACAAACCGCTGGGGAGACTGTTCATCCAGATTGAAATAGAGTGAGGGCTCAATGAGCTCGAGCTCTATTATGCGCCATTCACCAGCGAACCATAATAAATCAACCCGCGCATACAGGTAATCATCAGGCATGGCAATCAGCGCCGCCTGCGCATTTGCCAGCATTGCGGGTTCCGGCGTGATCGCCTGCAGGCTGCCGCCATGCTCTTCCTGCACTCTGAAATCCCCTGCTTTCGGCTGCTTGAGTATGGCATGACTCAGTTTGCCAGCGAAATAGAACAAAGACACCTCGCCTTGTTCGGTAACACTCCTTACAAAAGGCTGAACCATACACTCGCGCCCGGCAAAACACGTGGCCAGCTCACCAGCGGTAGACGCCAGCTTAGCTGGTGTTAAGCGAAAGGTATCGTCGGCATTGGCACTTACGCAGGGCTTAATAACCAGTTCATCGCAGGCAAATTCGCTAAACGCCTCGGTAATAGTGCTTTGATCAAAGCCGCAAAGACAACGCGTGGGCAGCACAGGTACGCCAGCAGCTTCCAGATCTTTAAGATACTGTTTGTTTAGATTCCACATCATCAGTGACAACGAGTTCATCAATCGGGATTGCTGATCGATACGCTTCAGGCAGGCGACAAACTCTGTTTCATACTGTTGGTAATCCCAGGGGCTGCGCACAATAACTGCTTCATAGCTACTGTAATCCACTTCCGGCTGGTGCCAGGAAATCGTATCCACTTGATACCCCTGCTCGGCAAAAGGCGCCAGCAGCAGCTCGTCGTAAACAAAGAAATCCTGCAAATCGTCCATCGACAGAAACGCGAGCTTTTTCATAATCATTCCCAAGGTAATAACAGATTATATTTCGATGCGAAGACCTTGACCGGTTATGTCGATGCGTTTGGGTTTTTGAATACCAAAGGCCGCCATATCCAGATCGTCGAAGTCTAACAGCAGGATCACCGGCACTCGTTTACCTTCCAGACGCTTTATGCCATTAACCAGGCTATCGGATACTACCGCCTGATTATCCAGCACTTTGAGCTTATCCAACCGCGGCTCAATAAGGCGCAGTTGCGCCAGCTGATGGTGGTAGGCAATGCGCCCGGAAATCTCCGCTTTAGCTTGCAGCCGTTGACCATTTTGCTCTGCCAGTACGGTGACTTTCACGTTCACTTCATCTTCCAGTGGGTCAAGCTCAACAAAGGGGTCAGAGAAAGTAAACACCACATCATCAAAGGTGCGCTGCTGGGGAAACACGGCAGTCACCATAGTATTTAACTGGCTTTCAGAAAAGGTAATGGTGAAAGCATGCGCGACAGGCATACCCACCAGCAAAGTAAACAGGCAAATCCAGAATCGGCAAAGATATTTCATGGAGCAACATCAGTTGATTATTATCTGCCTAAGGCTACCAGAATTTTGCAATGCAGGCACGATTCATAGCGCCAGAGGGCGATAGTAAGGTGAGTATTTGTTATTGAATAATTGCCGCAAAGCAATGTTAGACTTAAACCTGTCTGTTTTTATTGAGAGTTACAGTGGCCATTTATTTGTTTCCGGTACTGGCATTGTTGATCAGCGTGTTTGCGTATCTTTTTCCTGCTTTATTGGTTGGTTTAAAGGCGTTTATTGTGCCCTTGCTGGTTGGGGTGATGCTGGCTATGGGGCTCACACTGCAGTGGCGGGACTTCGCTAAAGTATGGCAGTACCGCCGCATAGTCGGGGCCGGCGTAGCTATTCAGTTTATTATTATGCCCTTTGCTGCCTGGCTAATTGCTTTGCTGCTCGGGCTGTCAGAGGCGTTAATGACCGGCATGATGCTGGTCGGCGCCACCGCTGGCGGTACCGCATCCAACGTGATGGCATATTTAGCCAAAGGCAACGTCGCGCTATCGGTCAGTATGACCATGATATCGACCCTGGTGGCCGTAATCCTGCTGCCTTTACTCACCTGGTTATATTTAGGCCAAAGCATCGAGGTACCTGCCTTGTCGATGCTGGATATGCTGGCTAAAGTCATTTTGCTGCCGGTGGCTGCTGGCATGCTGCTAAACCACTTTTTTAAACATAAGCTGGCCGGGATTGCGCCAGCCTGCTCGGTGTTCTCCATGGCAGCCATTCTGCTCATCATCGCCATTGTGGTAGCGCTTAATAGTGACAACCTTAACACCGTGGCCTGGCAGGTAGTGAGCGCCGTTATCCTGCATAACCTTATTGGCCTTGGCTGTGGTTACGGGCTGTCCCGTAAACTGGGTTACGACTCGGTAATTGCCAGAACGGTAGCGATAGAAGTAGGTATGCAGAACTCCGGATTGAGCGTCGCCCTGGCGTTAAAGTACTTTTCCGCAGCGAGCGCCCTGCCCGGCGCAATATTCAGTATCTGGCACAACCTTTCAGGCGCGCTGTTTGCCAGTTTCTGGGCCAAACGCAGCAGCCCCGGAGAGGGCCAGAATCAGGATAAACAACCCGGATAGCGGCATGCCACTTTTTATATCAATAATTTTCATCGTAAGGACAAAATTAAAGCGGGCTTGTTTTTACCCAAGTTATTTGCATTAATCAATAGCACACTTATTATGTGCGCCATCGATATTTAGGGATAAAACCAGTGGAAGAAACATTAGCGCTAGTAAAAAAATTTCTCTCGAAAGACCTGTTTACGCTGTTTGATATTACTTTCACCAGCGGCGATTTAATCGCTATTCCACTGATTTATGTGATAGGTATCTGGCTGTTTAAAAAGCTCGCTCACATTGCCACTTACCGCTTACGCTCATCCGGTGCCAGTGCCGACACTATTCACTTATTTAAACGGCTGTTTTACATCGTCGCCGGAGCGATTCTAATCGTTACCACGCTGGATGTGATGAACGTGCCGCTTACCGCGTTTGCGTTTTTGTCTGGTGCGGTGGCCATTGGTGTGGGCTTTGGTGCGCAGAACATCATAAATAACTTTATCTCCGGCTGGATTTTAATGTGGGAGCGGCCAATCCGCATTGGCGACTTTCTGGAAGTAGATGGTGCCCGTGGCAGCGTTGAAACCATTAATACCCGGTCAACCCGTATTCGCCGGATCGATGGTGTGCACATGCTGATCCCCAACAGCAAGTTACTCGAAAACACCGTGGTGAACTGGACGCTCATTGACAACCTGACACGCACATCGGTGCGGGTTGGGGTGGCTTATGGCTCCGATTGCAAACTGGTTGCGCGCCTGATTGAACAGGCCACCCAGCAACAGGAAGACATTCTGACCGAGCCAAAACCGGTAGTTATTTTTGATGATTTTGGTGACAACGCCCTGATGTTTGAAACCTTCTTTTGGGTGAATGCCACCAAAGAACGTGACCTGCGGGTGATCCGCAGTCAGGTACGTTTCACCATAGATGAGCTCTTTGCTGAGCATGACATAGTGATAGCCTTTCCGCAGCGTGACGTTCATCTTGATGGCACTCTGCAACTGGTTAAACCTTCCAGGAATTCGTAATGGCACAATTAAACGATGCCTTTTTATGGGCATATGATATTAATCCATCAGGTGAAACCGAAACGCTTGATGCAAGCCAACTGACTTCACCGTTTCCGGAACAGGGCTACCGTTGGGTGCATATGCAATCCGATGCCCCTGAAGCTGAAGCCATGCTACAAGCACTGGGTTTATCTGAAGAGGTCAGAGACAGTCTGATGGCTCAGCAAACCCGGCCGCGGGTGATCCCGGTGAACCGTGGTGCACTGGTATTTTTACGCGGCATTAATGTGAACCCAGGCGCAGATCCGGAAGACATGGTATCCCTGCGCCTGTGGATTTCTGGCTCCCTGATTGTCACCTTACGTCGCCAGGACCGAAAATTGATGAGTGTGCAGGATACCCGAACCAGCCTCGAGCAGGGCGACGTACCCGTAACCACTACTGAACTGCTGATTGCGCTGTTAACCCGCATTGCCGATCGCATTCACGATAAAGTGGAAGACATTGATGAATCTCTCGGCGATTACGAAGCTCAGGAATCACTCAACAAACACGATCGTAACCAACTGGCAATGTTACGCCGGCAAACCGCCAGCATTCGCCGTCACCTCGCGCCACAGCGCGACGCGCTGGAAACCCTGGTTCGCGTACCGGGTTTAATTCCCGACACCATGGCATTTGATCTTCGCGACCAGTCAGACCGAATGACTCGTTCTATTGAGGACCTGGATCTTGCCCGTGAGCGCGCCATTGTGTTGCAGGATGAACTGCGCAACCAGATAGCCGACAAACAAAACATCCGCATGTATGTGCTATCTATGATAACTGCCATCTTTTTACCCTTATCCTTCCTGACCGGAGTATTTGGTATGAACGTGGCCGGTTTGCCAGGCACCGAAACGCCAAATGCATTTACCCTGCTGATGTCATCAATGGGCGTGCTGGCGGTGTTAATGCTAATCGCCATGCTCTGGAAAAAGTGGCTGTAAGATAAAGGAAATTTATGCCCCGACCAGATCATCTATTGCACTAAAGATTGATCTGGTTAACTGGCATGATTCAGTTCCTCGCCTACAATTAACAAAAATTTCGGAGTTTTTGCTATGTATTCATGGGTGTCCGAGGGGCATAAAATATTTCGTGGCGTTTTAGTCGCCCAGTTAGTAGCAGCCATCATTATCGGTTTGGTCACCGGGGAACTATTTATTGCCTTCTGGTTAGGTATCCCCATCATCGCGCTGCCGCTGTTCCTCAGTTTTAACAAGCCAGAAGCCGAGATAAGCGCGCATGCAATGGGTATTGGTACCCAGTTAATGACCGCGCTGCACATTCACCAGTCGTTTGGGCTGACCGAAGTACACTTTGAAATTTTCGCGTTACTGGCGGTATTAGCGGTATTTCGTAACTGGAAAGTGATAGCTTCAGCAGTTGCTGTTGTCGCGGTTCATCACATTGGTTTTTTCCTACTCCAGGTAAACGAAGTGGCGGTGTATGTGTTTGAGGAAGGCCACGTCACCTTTATCATATTGGTGCTGCATGCATTATTTGCATTAGTAGAAGGCGGCATCCTGATGTATATGACCAAACGCAGCCAAGAGGAGGGTGTTGGTGGCGCAGAGCTGGACGCAGCAATCAACAAAATTCTGGCCGATCGACAACAGCTTGACTTGCGTGTGGAGGTCGATAAGTCGATCCCCATGCTAAAGCGCTTCGACGAACTGCTCGCCTCACTCCGTCAACTGGTCCACGATGCTTCTTCGCTGGCTAATGATGTGGCCAGTGCCAGTGAGTTTATGCAGTCATCCACCAAAGAGTTAAACGAACACGTACAACAAAGTAGTCATGAAATCGGCGCGATTTCCGTTGCTTCAGAGGAAATTGCAGTAACCCTGCAAGACTCCTCGGAACGCACTACTGCAGCCAACGACATTACCAGAGATGCGCGCCACACTACCGGTGAGTCCCGTGCTGCGGTGGAAAGCGCTACCGCCACTATTAATTCGCTGCGCGACCGACTGAATAACGCCGCCAGAACGAATCAGGAACTCAACGAACGTTGCGCCAACATCTCTGATGCCATGCGCTCTATTACGGCGGTGGCAGAACAAACCAACCTGCTGGCCTTAAATGCAGCGATTGAGTCAGCCCGTGCCGGCGAACATGGCCGCGGTTTTGCGGTAGTTGCCGATGAAGTGCGCACGCTCGCTATACGGTCCAAAGAAAGCGCCGATGAAATCACTACCATCACCGAGCAACTGGTATCGAGTACTGCCTCATCGGTTACACAAATGAATCAGTGTATTGAATTAGTTGATGAAGCGGTTAACACCTCTGACAATGCCGCCAGCTTTATGAACAGCATTGAAGAAAAAATCCAGACCGCCAGCGACAACATGATGGAAGTCGCCACTTCGGCGGTTGAGCAGGAGTCGGCTTCAAGCTCAATCGCCCAGAGTACGGCAACTATTCATGAACTGGCAAACCTGGAGGCGAGGACTGCCGAGGCACTCGAAGCCAAGTCAGTACAGCTGGCCGAGATGTGTCAGCGAATGCTTCAAACTGTTAAACGCTTTGTGGTGTAATGAGCCAACGCACTATCATACTGATTGTTGTGGTATGGGCGCTCGGCATTCTGAGCCTGCTCGGCTTTGCCAGCGTTAATCAGATAAAACCCTTCGATCCATCCATGTTACTGGCCCAGGCGGCCAGTAACCCGCAATTTGATAACGACTTTGCCGAAGCATTAGGCCAGGCTGGCGTAGCGCCGGGTACGCTGGTGCATATGGTTTCCAGCGGCAATTGTTATTGCGATAAACTCACCGAACCACATCGGCAGGAGCTATCCGGTGAATTGGCAAATGAAGGTTATCAGCTACAACGGCTGTCGTTAGCCGAACACCCTGCACTGACAAAATTTGTCGATCATTACCCGGCCCTGGCCGTAGTCGATAACGCCGGACAGCTGCGCTACCTTGGGCCCTATGCGGTGGGTTACGGCTGCTTTACCGGCACAAACCTGGTGAGCCAGATTAAACAAGCCGCCACCTCAGCCGAATACTACGGCGCTAGCATTAACAGCGATGTAAAAGGCTGCTTCTGCGCCGTATAAGCCGTGTATCAGTGACTTTGTTCGTCACCGTGTAACCCTTTGATATGCGCCACCACACTGCGCCCTAAAGCACTCTGGTTGTAACCACCTTCCAGCATACTCACTATTCGTCCGTGGCATACGTCATCGGCTACATTACGAAGTTGCTTGCTCACCCAGTGGTAGTCATCTTCGCGCAGGCGCAACTGCCCCATGGCATCCTCAGCGTGGGCGTCAAATCCGGCGCTGATTAAAATGAGCTCCGGCATAAAATTACGCAACGCATCAAACCAGTAATTTACTTTTTCACGGAACTCTTCACCGGTTGCGCCAGCTTTCAGTGGCGCACTGAGTATATTGCTGGCCGATACCGGATGACCAGAGTGCGGGTAAAACGGGTGCTGAAACGAGGAACACATTAAAATTTGTCTGTCCCCGGCAATGATATTTTCAGTGCCGTTACCGTGGTGCACATCAAAATCGATAATGGCCACGCGCGACAGTTCGTAATGCTTCAGGGCATAGCGAGCCGCCACAGCAATATTGTTAAACAGGCAAAAGCCCATAGCATTGTCGTATTCTGCGTGATGACCCGGCGGTCGCACGGCACAAAATGCCTGACGATCTTCCCCTTCCATAACCCAGTCTACTGCATCACAGCCGGCACCAGCGGCATATAAAGCGGCACTTAAGGTAATCGGTGTCATGCCGGTATCCTGCTCCAACCAGATTACGCCGGTGCGCGGCGAGCGCTGGAAGATACTATCAACGTAGTAAGGGTCGTGAGCCAGCGCTAAATTTTCCCGTTTCACCTGCTTAGCATCACCGTGCTGGCAAATCATTTCGAGGCCGGAAGACAACAGCTGGTCGTCGATGGCGTACAGGCGGTCGGGGTTTTCCGGGTGCTCAGAAGACACATCGTGATGCACGCAATCTCTACCGCGATAAATTTTAATGGTCATTTTCTGTCTCCTGTTCCGCCCCTTCCGCTGCTTCGGGCTCCTGCAGCGGCAATTCCAACTCCACCTCACTGGGGTCGCCACTAAACAGGCGCTTGAATCCGTGATGTTCGAAAATGGCAATCATGGGTTTATTATCGGCCCGGCAAAACGCCAGCATCTTGTTGATTTTCCGTTTACGGGCAATGTCGATAAGCTTGATCAGTAAACGGCTGCCCATCCCTTTACCCTGCTGCGTTTCGCGGGTAACAAAGGCCGCCTCACAGGAGTTATCGTGCTCGTTATAATAAAAACGCCCCACCGCATGGATGGTGATCCGCGAGCCTTCCTGACGCACAATACACAAGGCCGCGTCGGAGTTCTGATCGACGCTGACCAGGTTACAGGACTTCTCCCGCGACATTTGTTTAGGGTCATAGTTATAGCGTAAGCGCAGGGTTTCTTTGGTATGCGAATAGAAAAACTCCTGCAAGCGCCGTTCATCGGCCGGATTTAGCGGCCGCAGGTAAAAGGTCTCGCCCTGAATAACCATCTTTTGCAGCTGGATTGCGCCCAGCTCCGGAATATCCGTGGGGTATTTTTGCTGAAAATGCGGTACCCAGTAATGTTTGCGCACCTCAGCGAGCAGATGGGCGCGAAACTTGGGATGGGCCACGCGGATCAGTTCCAGCGCCCGCTCTCGAATACTTTTGCCGCGAAGTGACGCAATACCATATTCGGTAACAATGTAATGCACATTGCCTCGTGATGTGGTTACCCCTGCGCCTTCGGCAATACACGGAACAATGCGCGACACGGTTTCATTCTGCGCCGTGGAAGGCATTGCAATAATGGGTTTGCCGCCTTTACTCATCGACGCGCCCGACACAAAATCCACCTGGCCACCAATGCCACTGTAAAAGTCATAGCCCAGCGAGTCGGCCACCACCTGCCCGGTTAAATCCACCTCCAGCGCACTGTTAATGGAAATCATATTGTCGTTTTTAGCAATATTGGTGGGTTTGTTCACATAGCTGCTGGGATAAAATTCGATGTGCGGATTATTGTGGACAAACTTATACAGGCGCTCACTGCCCATACAAAAACTGGTCACGATTTTGCCGGGGTGAAAGGTTTTCTTGCGGTTGGTAATAGCGCCTGATGCAATGATATCCATAATGCTGTCTGACAGCATTTCACTGTGAATCCCCAAATCCTTATGGCGCTGCAGGTACTTTAATGTGGCGCTGGGGATCTTCCCCACCCCAAACTGCAGGGTGGCGCCGTCTTCTACCAGCATAGCTACGTACTGGCCAATCCGCTCAGTCACGCTGTCGATAGCGGGTGCCTCAATGGCTTGCAAGGGTTCATCGGCTTCGATACAGGCGGTAAATTCGCTGATGTGAATAAAAGAGTGGCCAGCAGTACGCGGCATTTGCGGATTTATCTGGGCAATGGCAATGGTGGCGTTACGTACTGCCGACATGGAGATGTCTACCGACACGCCTAGCGAACAATAGCCAAACTCATCCGGCGGACTTACTGTCACCAGCGCAGCATCCAGCGGTAAGGTACCGTCGCTGAACAGGCTCGACATTTCCGATAAAAACACCGGCGTATAATCGGCCCGGCCTTCATCCACTGCGCGGCGAATTTCATCGCCCTGAATAAAAAAAGTATTTACCTTAAACAGCTGCCGGTATTCTTCTTTTGCCCAGCGCGTATCGCCAAGGGCCAGCATGTGCACCAGTTCAATATCACTGAACCCTTTACTGTGCTTAATTAAATCATCAATGAGTGCATAGGGCACTCCGGCATTCCCACCAACAAATACCCGGCTACCTGACTTGATCAGATGCGACCAGTCCGGTCGCGGCGGCAGAGCAACGGTCATAGTTCCAACTCCCAATCTCAACTCACTTCATAATGCCACAGTTGCCTGTAGTTGGTAGAATCAAACCGCGGTTATTTGATCTGGTTGGACTTTGCGGGCTGAATTTCATGCTGATGCTACCTGGCGCCAGAAGTAAAGAAACCCCGCTCGGAGCGGGGTTTCTATAGTAGCAAGCTGTACGTTTAGCTTTCTTTGCTGTCTTCCTCACGTGAATGACGTTTAGCGCCAAACCACTTAACCACCATCACGTAGAACATGGGCACGAAGAAGATAGCCAGGAAGGTTGCGGCAAACATACCGCCCATCACGGCGATACCAATAGCGTTCTGACTTTCAGAACCGGCACCGGTAGCGATTGCCAACGGCGTGACACCCAGAATAAATGCCATTGAGGTCATCAGTATCGGCCGGAAACGCTGCTCTGCCGCTGTGATAACCGCTTCAAATATAGGCGTTCCGTTGTCGTAGAGTTCTTTGGCGAATTCCACAATCAGGATAGCATTCTTGGAAGCGAGCCCCACGGTAGTCAGGAAGGCAACCTGTAAATACACGTCATTCGGCAAGCCAAAGATATAGGCAGCCACAACCGAACCGAAGATACCTAAAGGCACCACCAGTAATACGGCAAAGGGTACAACCCAACTTTCATAAAGCGCTGCCAGACACAGGAACACCACGATAATAGACAGCGCATAAAGCATCGGTGCTTGTGAACCTGCCGCCTGCTCTTCATAAGACATGCCGGACCATTCCAGGCCAAAGCCCGGCGGTAACTGACCTACTAAGCGCTCGGCTTCGGCCATGGCTTCACCGGTAGAAATGCCTTCAGCCGGACTACCCTGAATGTTCACTGAAGAAATACCATTGAATCGCTCAAGCTTTGGTGAACCGTAGTTCCATTCAACAGTAGAGAACGCGCTGAACGCCACCATGTCGCCTTCGTTATTGCGCACAAACCACTTGTCCAAATCTTCAGGATCCATCCGGTACGGTGCATCAGCCTGCATGTAAACCCGCTTAATCCGGCCTCTGTCGATAAAGTCGTTTACGTATGCAGAACCCCAGGCAATGCTCAGTGTATTGTTGATATCACTCAGTGACAGCCCTAATGCAGACGCTTTCTCATTATCGATATTGACCTTAAATTCAGGCACATCGCTCAGGCCATTAGGACGCACACCCACCAGCTTCGGATTCTGTGCGGCCATGCCAAGGAATTGATTCCGCGCATTCATTAATGCCTCATGACCATTACCGGCGCGGTCAACTAACTGGAAGTCAAAACCAGTAGCGTTACCCAGCTCACGAATAGGCGGCGGTAAAATGGGGAAGACGCTGGCATCCTGAATTTGAGATAAGGCACCAAAGGCCTGACCGATAATCGAGAACGCACTCTGTGATTCGTCACGTTTTTCCCAGTCAACCAGGTGCACAAAGCCCATACCTGAGTTCTGTGCCGCGCCGGCAAAACTGAAGCCAACAATGGTAAAGATATCTTTAACCGCTTCGCTTTTTTGCTCAAGGAAAAAGTCTTCGACCTTTTTCACTGATTCCAGCGTACGACCAGCCGTAGCTCCGACCGGCGCGTTAACCAGCACCATAATGTTGCCCTGATCCTCATCCGGCAGGAACGCGCCCGGCAGTTGGGTGAAAATACCCCCCATGCCCGCAACCAACAAACCATAAACCAACAACGAACGTTTTACGCGATGCGCAATACCGGTAGAAACTTTTCCGTAGGTATCACGGCCTTTATTAAACACCCGGTTAAACCAACCAAAAAAGCCTCTGTCTTTTTTGTTCTCAATGTCTTCTCTGCGCAGCAGGGCCACACACAGAGTTGGCGACAGGATAATCGCCACCAGTACCGAGAAGGTCATCGCCGATACAATGGTGATAGAGAACTGGCGATAAATAGAACCGGCCGAGCCGCTAAAGAATGCCATGGGAACAAATACCGTAGACAGCACTACCGCTATCCCCACCAGCGCGCTGGAAATTTGGGTCATGGATTTTTTGGTAGCTTCTTTGGCATCGAGGCCTTCTTCTTCCATCAGGCGCTCGACGTTTTCTACCACCACGATGGCGTCATCCACCAACAGGCCGATAGCCAGCACCATGGCAAACATGGTCAGTACGTTGATACTAAAACCGAAGGCATAGAGCACAGCAAAGGTACCCAACAGCACTACCGGTACGGCAATGGTTGGTACCAGCGTCGCACGCCAGTTTTGCAGGAATAACAGCATCACGAAGAAGACCAGCACCACCGCTTCGACCAGGGTTTTTACCACTGAGCTAATCGACAGCTTGATAAATGGTGACGAGTCTACCGGATACACAATTTCAACATTGTCGGGCAGGTTAACCGCCAGTTCTTCGACCCGCTTTTTAACCGCATCGATAGTCTCTAACGCATTGGCACCACTTGCCAGACTGACCGCCATACCCGCTGCTGGTCGGCGCTTATAACGGGCAATAAAGCTGTAGTTTTCAGAACCCAGCTCGACCTTGGCTACATCTCTTAAACGCACCTGAGAACCATCAGTATTTACTCTGAGTACTATATTCTCGAAATCTTCAGCGGTTTTTAACAACGACTGAGCGGTGATGGTAGCGTTGATTTGCTGGCCCTCAACCGCTGGCATACCGCCCAGTTGACCAGCCGAAATATCGGTGTTTTGCGTTTGTACTGCGGCCCGCACATCCACCGGCGTGAGGTTATAACTGTACAGTTTATCCGGGTCCAGCCAGATTCGCATGGAGCGCTGCGCACCGAACACCCGCAAGTTACCCACGCCGTTGACCCGGGCAATCTGATCCTGAAACTGCGACACCAGCATATCACTCAGATCAAACTGCGAGAGGCTGCCGTCTTTGGAATAAAAGCCAACGACCACTGCGAAGGCATCATTGGACTTGTTTACGGTTACGCCCTGTTGTTGCACCTGGGTTGGCAGCAACGACATGGACGACTGTAACTTATTCTGCGTTTGCACCTGCGCGATATCAGGGTCGGTACCCGGCTCGAAGGTCAGGGTAATCGACATCCGCGCGTTTTCACTACTGGAAATAAAATAGCGTAAGTTGTCGATACCGGTCAGACTCTGTTCGATGACCTGGGTTACCGTATTTTCGATGGTTTCGGCCGAGGCCCCGGGATAAGCGGCGCTGATCGTCACCGACGGCGGCGCAACCTTGGGGTACTGCTCAATGGGAAGCCCGCTAATTGACAGAATACCCGCCATCATAACGATGATAGCAAGTACCCAGGCAAACACCGGGCGGTCTATAAAAAAACGTGCCATATAAGATGATTTCCTGAATTAGTTAACGCGCGTTAGCCCTGAGGCTGCCATGGCTTGGTATTGACCTGAGCACCCGGTTTTACCTTCTGGTAACCGGCAACAATCACTTTATCGCCAGCGGCCACACCGCTGGTTACGATGTACTGATCACCGTAGCTGCCGGCAATGGTAATGGTGCGCGCTTCAACTTTATTCTCAGCATTAACAACCATCACTGAAAGCGAGGTATCAGGCTGGCGCGTGGCGGCACGCTGAGGCACCAGTATCTCCTGGGTATTGGAGATATTCACCCGGGCCTTAGTAAACATACCTGGCATCAACAGTGAATCAGGGTTAGGGAACTCGGCACGCAGGGCAACTGCACCGGTGGTTTCATCAACAGTCACTTCTGAAAATTTAAGCTCACCGGTGTGCTCATAGCTTTCGCCGGTCATGTCATCAAGCACTAAAGTTACTGGCAGTGTGCCACTTTCCTGCATAGCACGACGCAGTTTTAAAATGCCTTTACCAGATTGCTGCATATCCACATAAATCGGGTCTAACTGAGTAATAGTTGCCAATTGCTGCGTCTGATTAGAGGTCACCAATGCACCCACTGTCATGTAAGAGCGACTGATCTGGCCGCTGATCGGTGCATAAACCTTAGTAAAATCGAGGTCTACCTGAGCGAGCTCTACCGCCGCTTTAGCCACGCTGATTTGCGCATCAGCCTGCTCTGCCTGGGCAATTGCGTCATCATATTCCTGTTGACTAACTGCATTCTTATTCAGCAACCCCTTGAAACGTTCGGCTTTGGCTTCCAGTGTTTTGCGATTTGCTTCAGCACTTTTCACATCGGCTTTAGCGCTGGCTAACTGAGCGGCATAGCGTGAATCATCAATTTGATACAGTTGCTGGCCTTTCTCCACAAACGCGCCTTCTTCAAACAAACGCTCGGTGATGACACCTTCTACCTGTGGACGCACCTGTGACTGCCGTAGTGGACTTACACGACCGGGCAAAGTAACCGTATTTTCAACGGGTTGCAGGACAACCTCGAGAACAGAAACAGTAGGAGGCGGGGGCTGACCACCACCAGCGGCTTGAGGAGCAGGTTCCTGTGAACAACCTGATATTGCAATAATCGATATTGCGGCTATTACCAATTTTTTGATCATAAATACTTTTACTTTAATGGTTCCTGAGGACTACTTGACAGGAAGACTGGACAAAAGGGTCTGTAAGTTATAGTTTAAAATACATTCATGTATGTATGTTGTCAATCAGCCCAAAAAGTCAGAATATGCGACGAACGAAAGAAGAAGCCGAACAAACCAGAAACGCCATTCTGGAAGCTGCAGTAGACGTCTTTACCGAAAAGGGCGTAGCGCGCGCAACGTTAGAACAAATTGCTAAAGCAGCGAATGTTACCCGGGGCGCCGTTTACTGGCATTTCAAAAACAAAACTGACATCTTTGTGGCTCTTCACGATGAGCTTCATCGCCCATTTATACAAGACTTAGTAGACGGGCTGGAGAATACCGGCGATGATCCACTCCAAAGTCTCAAAAGCTACTGCATTGAGCTGGTAACCCGTTTAGAAGATGACCTGTACCTGCGCCGTGTGCTTTCACTTTTTTTACTGAAATGCGACTACACCGGCAGCCTGCAGGTATGTCAGGAGCGAACCATTGATGCCCGCCGGGAAAAGAGTGAAGTCCTGTCAAAATTTTTCGAAAAAGCACAATCCAAAGGCACCTTATCGGCAGATCTGGATCCAAAGACACTGACTCTGGCACTCAACTGCTTTATGCGTGGCATTGCCATGGAATATCTGGAAAATGCCGACACTATGTCTATACGTGAGGAAGCCCCAAAACTGTTCAGTGTTTTTTTCAGAAAGTGGAATTAACCGGTTTATAATTAAGAGACGTTGGTTATTCTGGCTGCGCTACACTCGGTTTAACGGGTGTTAGGTCATGAAGTTTGGGACGGGTTATTGAGTCAGCCAAAGAACGTCCGTATCTGTTCAGCATCTACCGCAAAGCCTGCTTTGCCGGCGAGATCAATTGCTATATCCAGTTCAGTCACATATTCCACGTTAATATTATGGGGCTCATAGAGCTTTTTGATTTGCCTTACGGAGGTAATCTTCGTGCGTGACTTTTCGGTAACAATATACACCTGCACCAGCCCGGCAGCTATTGCTCTGCCGATACGCTCGGTGAGCGCGCGCTCTGCTTCAGGCACTAACAGGCTTTCACCATCCAGCACAACAATGTCGGCCCAGCGCAACATGCCACTCTTGTATACCGTGCCGGCATAGGTGAGGCCGAAGTTTTCCACACATTCGGTGTTCCATGGACCTTTGGCATTCACCAACACAATGTCATTTACCATGGTTAGAGCAAAATCACCGTGCTGCTTAATGTACCTGATATCCATATTTTCATTCCGCAAGCAAACTTATTTTTAAGTGTAGCAAAAGCGGGCCTGCCGCGACACAGGGTTGTCGCGAACAGGCAAGGTGTGATTTAGCGGCTAAGCAGCAATAATATGGGATAGTGCCGCAAAGGAGGGCTGGGACTGAATATCCAGTGGGATCCGCAAGATGCGGGCAATGTCGCTCACGCTGATTACTCCACGAATTTCATGGGCCACCTTATCAATCACCAGGCAATGCATGGCACCATTCTCGCGCAGGGCATTCACGACGTCAGACACACTCGACAGCTTCAGCTCGCTGTAGTCGAATGCCTGCAACATGGATTTAGGTTGCATCATATCCACCACCAGCAGCTCCGACCGCGGTATTCCCAATTGAACTACCCGTTGGAGTATTTTCTGCTCTGTAATATCAGCAAACGTGACTATACCAACAAACTGTTCACGCTGGTCGAGCACCAGTTTCATTTTCACATGTGACTGACGCATCAGTTTTTCCAGCTCTACGGCTTTTACGTTGCCGTCAATCACCAGCGGTTGGTGATCGTGAAAATCGGTGAAAATACTCAGCGCTGACGACGCTAACTCAACATGCTCAAAGATATCCGGATGAGCGAGCGTATCAATAGATTCGGTTTTGCACAGGGTTAAATTATGCATGGATTTATCCTCATTTAATTAATTTCTATGCGTCTGTATGCACTATTGCACGACGCAGATAAGGCTGAAATTAACTCATTGAGGGGGGCGCTCTGATACCGTAATGAGAGCGATAGGCGTGCGGGTTTCGACCCTGATAAGTGAATGCAGAATGGAAAAGATGTACTTCAGAAGTCGACGCGTACGGCGGCAGGTAGCCATCAAAATCGGTGTCACTCTCATCACTGATTTCAATGCTATCGGCAGCATTAGCATCAACGACAACGTCCTGTAGATCAACACGCTGAACTCCGACGCTGTGATCATCATGCAGCACAGTGCTAACAGCGGGACACCCCACCATTGCCACCATCACTACTAACAATCTTAACCAGTTCATCTGAGTACCATGTGCTAAAGGATATACATTTACAGACTTACAATGGTTGGTATTGGTTCCAAAGGAAAGGCTGTTACCGACCAACTGATATTAAATTACGTCGAACTGCCAGGCTGGCGGTAAAATGCGGTAGCGCGGGCCAAGCCTGTTGCTACCGCCCAGAGTGCTGAGGATGTGAAGAAAAAGCTCTCTGTGAAAAACTACTTAGCCTGGGCTTCGGTGGTCAGGCGTAATGTAATTTCATCGCCTACATAAGGCACGTACTGGTCGATACCGAAATCAGAACGCTTAATCACCGTTTCTGCATCAAAGCCAATGGCCTGCTTTTTCGACATCGGGTGTTCACCCATGCCATTTAAAGTTGCGTCCATAGTGACTGTCTTAGTGGTGCCCTTAATAGTCAGGTCACCAGTAACAGCAAACTTGTTATCGCCTTTTGGCACAACGTTGGTGCTTACAAAAGTCGCTTTGGGATACGTCGCCGCATCAAACCATTCTTCACCAAGGAACTCCTCAGTTAGCTTGTCTACAAACGTATCAACCGTTTCGATGCTAACAGAAATGGCAATATCACTTTGAGCCGGCTTTTCGGCATCGTAAGTAATGGTGCCTTCAGCTCCGGCGAATACGGCGGTAGGCGTTGAAAAGCCAAAGTGACTCCATGAAGCCACTGCAAAGGTATGCGTAGGGTCTACCGAATAGCTGGTCGGTGCTGCAAAAGCTGATACGCTGAAAAGCGCGCTAAGAAGAATAGTAGATATTCGTTTATTCATCACAGATTCCTTTTGTTGTCTGAAAGAGTCATTGAATTTCGACTATTCTTACGTGATTAAAGGAATTTAGCTTTATCTATTAATTAAACGTTTCGTTCTGATTTATAGAATAAGTACAGGAACCAAACCGCTACAAACCATCCTAAGCCCTGTTTGATACCTTGCGTAGGCGCACGGGGTTTTCATTTGCGCATGATTCGGTAAAATACACAGCGAATTTACTTCTCCTGGATCAGCAGACAGGGCATAACTGAGCTGGCATTACCATTAACTTTATTATTGGAGCCATTGCTATGTCTGCAGCACAGTCTATCTGGATAAAATCGCCGTTATATGTTTTTGCCCCCGACCAGTCTCAACCGGTCACCGGTCTGATAGTTAATCAGGGTAAAATTGAAACGCTTCTGTTTAATCATGACGCCCCTGCATCGCCCTGCGATGAAGTTTTCGACGCATCTGGTCTGGTGATTTTGCCAGGGCTGATTAACACCCATCATCATTTTTATCAAACTCTCACCCGTGCCTGGGCACCAGTAGTGAATGAACCCTTGTTCCCATGGCTAAAAACCTTATATCCGGTATGGGCACGGCTCACGCCGGATGCCTTGCATCTGGCCACCCAGGTCGCTATGGCTGAACTACTGCTATCCGGCTGTACCACCGCCGCCGATCACCATTACTTGTTTCCGGTAGGACTGGATAACGCCATCGATGTGCAGGTGGATGTAGTCAGGCAACTGGGCATGCGCGCTATGCTTACCCGCGGCTCAATGAGCCTTGGTGAAAAAGATGGCGGCTTACCTCCTCAGCACACCGTACAAACCGGTGAAGCCATTATTCGCGACAGCGAGCGACTTATTAGCCAGTACCACGAGCGCGATACCGGCGCACAAATTCAAATTGCCCTGGCGCCCTGCTCACCATTCTCTGTTACCCGGGAAATTATGCAGGAAAGCGCTCAGCTGGCTAAGCGCGAAGATGTGCGCCTGCACACGCACCTGGCCGAAACGCTGGATGAAGAAGACTTCTGCTTGCAAACCTTCGGTATGCGTACCGTGGACTACCTGGAAAGTGTGGGCTGGCTGAACGACCGCACCTGGCTGGCGCATGGTATTCACTTTAATGAACAAGAAATTGCCCGGCTGGGTGCCGCCGGTACCGGTATTTGTCATTGCCCGGTGTCGAATATGCGTCTGGCTTCCGGGATCTGCCCTACGCTTGACCTTATTGAGGCCGGTGCACCGATTGGCTTAGGAGTAGATGGTTCAGCGTCTAACGATGCATCCAACATGATGTATGAAGCCCGTCAGGCGCTGTATCTGCAACGTTTAAAATACGGCGCAGAAAAAATCACGCCGGAAGTGGTATTGCGCTGGGCGACCGAAGGCTCTGCCAGCGTATTGGGGCGCACAGATATTGGCGTCATAGCTGAGGGCACGCAGGCCGACCTGGCTCTGTTCAGTCTGGATGACATCCGCTTCAGTGGCTCCCATGATCCGCTTGCTGCATTGATTCTGTGTGGCGCAGAAAGAGCCGAGCACGTTATGGTAGGGGGCCAGTGGCGGGTGAGTCATGGCCAGATAAACGGTCTTGACCTACCTGCTCTGCTAGCTCGCCACCGGGCTGCCGCCAGCAAACTTATCGCCGGGTAATCAGCCTTACCCAAGGCACTGTGGCGGCCCCCACCACCACCTACTACTTAGGCATCAATTAGACGGTACTTTGGTAGCAATAAGGCCGCTAATTTACACCTAAAAGCCTTTAAACGAGTGAAAATTGTTTGTTAAACAGTCTTTACTGAATTGGCAAATAAAGCACATTATTTGAGCAATCAAAGCCGCTGTTTTTCACTTTTCAGCAAGCCAGATCACCTGGCTGTTTGTTACAAAAATCACAATTTTTTAACTGTGGTCAGAACGACCAGAGGCAGGATTTACCCGGTAACGGTATGCCGCTACCGGGTACTATTTGTTAGTGAAGTTTTAATTTAGGGGTAACCAGGTTACTGACTTTGCGCATAAGCAGCATTAAAAAGCCCTTAAACCAGCCATGCACGGCAAACAAATGCATATTATACAGGGATACGTACACCATCTTTGCCAGACGTCCCTCAATAAACATGGTGCTGTTGCTGAGTTTCCCCATCAGGCTGCCTACCGTTGAGTATTTACTGAGATGCACCAGCGAGCCGTAATCGGTGTAGGTATAGGCCTGCATGGGTTTATGCATAAACAGGTTTTGCAGGTTTTTGGCCAGCAGACTTGCCATCTGGTGCGCCGACTGAGCCCGTGGTGGTACCCAGCTACCGTCTTTTTGCAGCACTCCACAACAGTCACCGATGGCAAAAATTTTATTATCCACAGTACTTTGCAGAGCAGGCGTTACCAGGATCTGATTAGCCTTGTTAAGTTCAAACAGGTTTAAATCGGTGAGAAACTCAGGCGCCTTAACCCCTGCTGACCACACCATTAAGTCGGCTTCAATCAATACGTCTTCCGCAGTGACAAACCCTTCTTTATCCACTCTTTGTACCCGCGTATTCTCGCGTACTTCAATACCAAGCTTGGTAAGTACACGGCGCGCAGAACCGGCAATCCGCTCGGGTAATGCAGGCAATATCCGCGGCCCCGCCTCGAGTATTGACACCTGCAGTTTGTCGGCCGACATTTCAGGCATACCATAGGCTCTGGCCAGGTTACTCACGTGGTGTAACTGAGCCGCCAGTTCAGTGCCGGTTGCCCCGGCCCCCACAATCGCAACATGGATCTTTTGCTTGGTAATACCTTCCTGATTGATCTTCAGTAACTGATTTAGCAGCGCACGGTGAAAGCGCTCGGCCTGAATCAGTGAGTCCAGACAATAACAGTGCTCACTAACGCCAAGGGTACCGAAATCATTGGTTATGCTACCGATAGCCATAACCAGATAATCATACTCCACAGTACGCTCCGGGAGGATTTCCAGGCCGTCTTCGTCGTATAACGGGTCGAGGTAGATACTTTGGTTGTCACGGTCGATATAGCTCATATTGCCGAGCTGAAACTGGTAATGGTGCTGGGCGGCGTGCATACGGTAGTCAACGCCGTCTGAGGCTTTATTAATGACCCCGGCAGCCACTTCATGAAGCAGGGGTTTCCAGACATGCGTGCGGCTACGGTCAACCAGTATTATCTCGGCCAGCTTGCGCTTACCCAGTGTTTTACTTAGCCGGGTAACCAGCTCAAGACCACCGGCACCACCGCCTACAACTACGATTTTTTTCATAACAGACCTACTTATTAAATGTGAATTGGTCTGCACAATGCACTGATGTGCACAGATCAATCGACACTCTGGGTCTTATCAACCACTAGCAGCTTACGCCTTTTACCGGTGAGGTAAAGTCACACTGTGCCAGTGTAAAAGTATTTTATGTTAACAAAAACGCTAAAAAATACTCTCTGAACTGCCACTTTGCGCTAGCTTTTAGTAGCACTTCAAAGCAGTGCCAAAACCGCCCCTCCAAACCAGCACTTTGGTAGTAGGACTTTCGGAGAATTTCCGCAGAGGACTAAAGTTGAATTCAAAAGGCTCCATTGAGGAGTACTCAAAATCCGGCCGCTCAACAATACTCAATGCAAAAGAGCAACGGCAAAGAATCGTTGTCAATTAACGTGAGTGACAGTGGGACGCAATAAAAGTGTTACTCCACGCAATAAACACAAATATGAGGGTTACACATGAAAAATAATAAATTTGCGTGCAAACCGCTAGCCGTTGCCTTACTTGCACTCTCTTCAGCTTCAGCCAATGCCGCAATCACCATTTACGACGATGCCGAAGTGGCTACCGTATCGGTTGACGCGTCATTCAACACATTCTACACCACAACGTCTGTTGATAACGGTCCAAACGGTGACCGTGACCAATCCCGCGTTAAAATGGGTTTCCTGCCTAATTGGCTGGGTATGAACTTCAGTAAGCAGATTGGTGACATGAAAGTGGGCGGTCGCTCATCTTTCTGGGTAACCATCAACGATTCTAACAGTGGTGTTACCTCAACCGGTATCGATGTTCGTCAGTTTTACGCGACGCTGGATGCCGACTGGGGTCAATTACTGATTGGTAAAGATTTCACACTGTTTAACCGCAGCAACGTTTTCTTAGACGAAGTCCTGCTTGGTTACGGCAACGTGAATGACACGCTGGGACTGGTTGATGGCCAGGGCGTATCATTCGGTAACCTCGGCAGCGGGTACACTTATCCGTTCCCAGCGTCGCAAATACGTTATACCTCGCCGTCTTTCGGTGGTGGCTTCAAAGTAGCCGTCGCGGCTGTCGATCCTTCGCCAGTCAATGGCGATGCTGACCGCGAAGAATCTGCACCTCGTTTTGAGGGTGAAGTGACCTACAGCGGCACTTTCGACGACGCATCAGTCACTGCATGGGTGGGTTTCCTGTCGCAAACCTCTGAATCTGATATGGGTGACGTTGACTCAAACGGCGCTTCATACGGTGTAAAAGTAGGCTTTGGTGGTTTATCACTGCACGCATCAGGCTACAGCGGTGAAGGTATCGGCATTCTGTTAGGCCCCACAGAAGCAGCACTGGGTTTAGCACCGGTCACCATGTATGACCCAACCACTTATAACGAACTGGACAGCGAGGGCTATATCCTGCAGGCATCTTACAAGCTGGATGCTAACCGTTTTGTTCTGTCTTACGGCGAAAACGAAATTGAAGACAGTGACTACATCGGTCATGAAGGTATGCAGGCTGCCTGGTTCTACGGCTACAACAGCAACGTGACCTTTGCAGTGGAATATTCTACCAGTGAGTTCTCGGGCATTCTGGGTCAGGAAGAAGCCCAAACCGTTGCTGTCGGTGCCATCGTAAACTTTTAGTAACTGACTGTTTCCTTGCCAGAAAACAGTCTTGTCTTACGGCAGTCGGTGCCGGTCAGGGAGATACAGGTTATCTCCCTAAAAACCGACAATCTGGCAACGCTTTTATAATTGATTACCGGAGTAAGCAACATGATCTATGCAGCACCTGGAACAGAAAATTCTGTCGTCTCATTTAAATCAAAATACGGCAACTATATTGGCGGCGAGTGGGTTGCTCCCGTTAAAGGTCAGTATTTCGAAAACATTTCACCTGTTAACAACGAAGTATTCTGCGAAATTCCTCGCTCGACCGCAGAAGACATTGAGTTAGCATTAGATGCCGCCCACAAAGCAAAAGCGGCTTGGGGCAAAACATCAGTAACCCAGCGTTCTAATCTGATTTTAAAAATCGCAGACCGCATTGAAGCCAACCTGGAAGCTTTGGCTGTTGCCGAAACCTGGGATAACGGTAAAGCCGTGCGCGAAACGCTGAATGCCGATATTCCACTGGCCGCTGACCACTTCCGTTACTTTGCCGGCTGTATCCGTGCACAGGAAGGTGGCATCAGTGAAATCGACCAAAACACCATTGCCTATCACTTCCATGAGCCGCTGGGTGTAGTGGGTCAAATCATCCCATGGAACTTCCCGCTGTTAATGGCCGCCTGGAAACTGGCACCGGCTTTAGCTGCCGGTAACTGTATTGTTCTGAAGCCAGCTGAGCAGACACCTGCGTCTATTCTGGTACTGATGGAAATCATCGGTGACCTGTTACCGCCGGGCGTACTGAACGTGGTAAACGGTTTAGGCAGAGAAGCCGGTGAAGCACTGGCTACCAGCAAGCGTATTGCTAAGATAGCCTTCACAGGTTCTACGCCGGTTGGTGCACACATCTTAAAATGTGCTGCTGACAATATCATTCCTTCTACCGTGGAACTGGGTGGTAAATCACCCAACATCTACTTCAGCGATGTGATGAAGCACGAAGATGAGTTCCTGAGCAAGTGTGTTGAAGGGACTGTATTAGCCTTCTTTAACCAGGGTGAAGTTTGTACTTGTCCTTCACGCGCACTGATTCAGGAAGATATGTACGATGACTTTATTTCTCTGGTTATCGCTCGTACGCAACAAATCAAACGTGGTAACCCACTGGATACCGATACTCAGGTAGGTGCACAAGCGTCTGCTCAACAGTACGAAAAAATTCTTAGCTACCTTGAGCTTGGTAAGAAAGAAGGCGCCGAAGTACTTATCGGTGGCGGTCCTGCCAATGTAGAAGGCTTCAGCAATGGTTTCTATGTGCAGCCAACACTGCTGAAAGGTAACAACGACATGCGCGTATTCCAGGAAGAAATTTTTGGACCGGTAGTCGGTGTGACCACCTTTAAAGACGAAGCAGAAGCGCTGGCAATTGCCAACAATACTGAGTTCGGTCTGGGTGCCGGTGTATGGACTCGTGATACTAACCTTGCATACCGTATGGGCCGTGGCATCGAAGCCGGTCGTGTATGGATGAACTGCTACCATGCGTACCCTGCTCACGCAGCGTTTGGTGGTTATAAGAAATCAGGTGTGGGCCGTGAAAACCACAAAATGATGCTCGACCACTATCAGCAAACCAAAAACCTGCTGACCAGCTACGACATCAACCCACTGGGCTTTTTCTAAAAGCGTTGCCATAACTGGCGTAAGCGAGGTTCCCGCATCTGCGGGGACCTTTTTCCTTTCTGTACCCTATAGTCAATAAAAAGAAGGATTTGTCTGCCATGCCAAAATTTATTATCGAACGCGAAATCCCCGGTGCTGGTGAACTTAGCGCTGAACAACTACAAAATACGTCACAGCAATCCTGCTGTGTGTTACGTGATGCCGGCCCGCATATTCAATGGGTGGAAAGCTACGTCACCGACAACAAAATTTACTGTGTTTACATTTCACCTGATAAACAGGCCATCCTCGACCATGCTGAACAAATGGGCATTCCGGCCAACCAAATTAATCAGGTCAAAACGATGATCGACCCAACAACCGCTGAATAGCTCCCAAAAAGACATGATGATTAGAGTTGTACTGTGTAGTGTCATCCTGTGGTGCAGCGCGCTGACGTCGGGCGCAAGAGCTGCTGATCTTCCGGAAATCCGGGTTGGTGTACTGAAGTATGGCACCCTCAACTGGGAGCTGGACCTGGCAGAAGCCAAACAACTTCCTGAACAATACGGTTTTAAATTAACCCGGGTGGCATTAGGCTCGCCCCAGGCCCTTTCGGTTGCTTTGCAAGGCGGCGCCGTAGACATGATTGTGGGCGACTGGTTATGGGCAGCACGGCAGTTCGATGAAGGGCGACTGTATCATTTTTATCCCTATTCCACGGCTGCCGGCGAACTGGTTGTTGATGCCAAAGCCAATGCTTCAGACATGGGTGATCTACAAGGTAAAACCATCGGCTTTGCGGGCGGTAAAGGCAACAAAAACTGGCTGTTGTACAGTGCCTATGCAAGGCAACATTTCGGCCTTGAATTAGCCAGTCAGACAACCGTTAAATTCGCCGCGCCCCCTATGCTTAATCAGCTTATGCTGCGCGATCAGCTCGACGCCGTCGTCAATTTCTGGCATTACGCCGCGGAGCTGAAAACTCACGATAAACGCTCGCTACTAACAATGGATGAAGTGCTTGGCAGTTGGCAAATCAGTGCCGACGTACCGGTGATTGGCTGGTTATTTAAACAAAGCTGGGCAGCCGAAAATCCGGCGTTGGTAGACCAGTTTTTTGCTATGTCTTTTGCTACACGGGCCAAAATGAACGAAGACGATAACCTGTGGCAATGTATTCCCTCTTTCACACAAAAGTATTCAGACGATGCCCGGCCTGTGCTCATTGCGCATTACCGTGCTGGGATCCCGACCCGCTTTGATGCCAGCATTAAAGCCGATTTACAAAAGCTGTTTAAGGTACTTAAAGCCAATGAGGGAACGACCGGTGTAACCGGTGCACTGCAATCTCTGCCCGACAGTTTGTTCTGGCAAAGTCCGGCGCTGGCAGGACAGTAAGCACTGATGCACAGTCATCCGGCACTAACCCGCATGCTGTCGATGGTGGTTTTTATTCTGCTATGGCAGGCCGCTGTGATGCTATTTACTCCCGACTTGTTACCAGCTCCCTATGCAGTGCTGACTAACCTGATGGGTCATGTCGACAGCGGCGAGTTACCGCACCACCTGACCATTACCCTGCGCCGTATTGCCATTAGTTTTCTGTGCGCTATGTTACTGGGCAGCTTACTGGGGCTGGTTATTGGCCACTTTAAGCGGCTTGATTTATGGCTCGACAGCGTCGTGACCCTGGCGCTGAACGTGCCGGCGCTGGTAACGATTATTCTGTGTTTTATCTGGTTTGGATTAAATGAAACAGCCGCGCTAATTGCTGTTATCGTAAATAAAACGCCCAATATCGCGGTCACTATGCGCGAAGGCGCCAGAGCCGTGGATAAGCGCTTGCTGGATGTGGCCAAAGCCTATCAGGTACCGGCGGGGCGCACTTTTATAAAGGTTTATTTGCCGCAACTGTACCCGTATTTTCTGGCCGCAGCCCGCGGCGGTCTGGCCCTGGTATGGAAAATTGTGCTGGTAGTTGAATTGCTCGGCTGCAGCGATGGCGTGGGCTTTCAACTGTCATTGTTCTTCCAGTATTTTGATATTACCAGTGTGCTGGCTTATACACTGGCGTTTGCCTGTATTATCTTTGCCCTGGAAGCAGGCGTATTGCGCCCCTGGGAACGGCGGGTACTCAAATGGCGATGACCTATCAGATCGATATCGCCAACAAATCATTTAAGGATGAGGGCGGCAACCAACACACGATTATTTCAGAGCTCAGTATCACCCTGACCGCTGGCGAGTTTGTTACTTTGCTGGGACCATCTGGCGCCGGTAAAAGTACCTTGCTGAATATCGTTGCAGGTCTCGATACCGATTATCAGGGTAAGGTTAAGCTGACTTTGCCCTATGCCCAGCCAGCACGTGTGGCTTTGATGTTTCAGGAACCACGGCTAATGCCCTGGCTGACCATTTGCGATAACGTAATGCTGGTTTGTGAAGGCGCTTCATCACAACGCCGCAGTAATGCACTTTACTGGCTGCAACAGGTTGGACTGAGCGGTGCTGAGCATCAGTACCCGGCACAACTTTCCGGCGGCATGTTAAAACGTGCGGCACTGGCCCGGGCTTTTGCCTGTGAGCCGGATATTTTACTGATGGATGAGCCTTTTTCGTCGCTGGATGTTCCGGCTGCCGACTCACTCAGACATCTGCTCACCCAGTTGTGGCAGGCACGTAAGACAACCGTAGTGTATGTCACCCATGATATTAGCGAGGCAACTACTTTATCAGATCGCATTTTGCTGCTCAGCAGCCAGCCCATGCAGATTATGGAAGACGTTAGCCTTACCACTCAGCGCCCGCGAAACCCTCTCGATAGTGAACTTTTTACCCTCTCCCAACGCTTTAAAAAGTCGTTAGCTGATCCGGCCTGATCGTTAGTTGTATGACCAACGGCCCAATTTATGCTACTAATGGCCGAGTTTTGTGCGTAAATCACTCTTGCTAATCTTGTTAAACAATTGTGAATTATATAGAATCGACAGCGGTGAATTGGTATCTCAGCCCTTTGGCACAGCGTAATGCAACCAGTCACCCGAGTTTAGGGAGTATCCATGCTGTCGCAACAAATTAGTCAAACCGTTGAAGTTTTCGACTCACCTTCTGTGGCCAGAGCCGGATCGGAAAGTCTTGACCCTGTCATTGCAGCACGGGACATCTACAATGCACTGGCGCCATGTGAAGCAGCATGTGTCGTTTTTTATTGTTGTACCCGGTATCCGCTGGAACAACTGTCGAAAGAATTAAACCGCTATTTTGGCGACATCCCGGTAATTGGCTGTACTTCTGCCGGCGAAATAACGCCCGATGGTTGCCGCAAGCACTCCATCTGCGCCTTTGCCCTCAGTAAACAGCACTTCGCCGTAGAAACCGTGCTGATCGAAAATCTGGCGGCCTTTTCAGAGCACGATGCCGATGAACTGGTTAACTCCATGCTCGACAAGCTGCGCAGCAAAGCCGTATCCCCCGGACCGGTAGAACAACATTCTTTCGGCATGACCTTACTGGATGGCTTATCTATTCGGGAAGAGCTGGTTATCGATGTACTCAATATGAGTATGCAGGATATTCCGCTGGTAGGCGGATCAGCCGGGGATGATCAGCACTTTGTCGATACCCAGATTTATTGCAACGGTCGCTTTTACAGTAGCGCAGCAGTTTTTATGCTGATTAATACCAACTGTTATTTTGATGTATTCAGCCACCATCATTTAGCGCCCGAAAACGACAAGCTGGTGGTTACCCAAACCGCACCGGGACAACGGGTGGTGGAAGAGTTTAATGCCGAACCGGCTGCGCTGGAGTATTGCCGCATAAACGGCTTAAAGCTCGAGGAACTAACCTCAGAAGTTTTCGCCATGCACCCTCTGGCAGTGCAAATTGGCGACCACCTGTATATCCGCAGCATCCAGCAGGTGAACGATGATTTAAGCCTGACTTTTTTCTGCGCCATTGACGCCGGGATTGTGCTGACCAAGATGAAGTCGAGCGGGCTGCATGCTCACTCCACCATGATCCTTAATGATATTCGCCGCAACGTAGGCGAGATTGATTTACTCATTGGGTTTGACTGTACTCACCGCCGCGCTGAAATCGATAAATACCAGTTGGAAGATGCCATGTCAGAGCTTTACCGTGCCAATCATATGATCGGATTTAATACCTACGGTGAGCAAATAAATGGGTTACACTTGAACCATACTTTTACTGGCGTAGCGATTGGAGCGCCCATTGAAACCGACCTCAAGTCCACTGACGCCTGAAGTAGCCGTTGAGTCGCCGGAAATAGCCGGCGAAGATGAGCTCGAACGGCTGCGCTACGAAAACGAGAAGCTGCAGAAAATAAACCGCGTGCTGATGCGTCGGGTAGAAATGGGGTGGGGCAATCACAGTGATGCCTATCAGTCTTTTGAAGACGCAGCCATGCTCGCCGATAAGGTAAAAGAGCGCACCTACCGCCTGCAGCAAACCCTGCATCGTCTGGAAGAGTCCAACCAACAGCTCGAACTGGCCCGCCGGGAAACAGAGAAAAGCCAGATTCAGGCCGAACAGGATCGTCAGCGTCTGCGTGACGCTATTGAGAGTATTTCCGATGCCTTCGCCCTGTTCGATGCAGACCGCAAAATGGTAATGGTAAACAGCCGCTGCGCCGAATTCTGGCAACAGCACAATATTACCTACGAATTGGGCAAAACCTCTTTTCAGGAAATCACCGCCGCCTCGCTGGTACTGGTTGATCACAAAGCCAAAGCGCAGAAAAAAGTGGGCGTTTATCCCGATCCGATTGCCCAGACCATCTTTAAATTGCGCGATGGCACCTGGATCCAGATGCAGGAGCGTAAAACTAACGATAACTGCCTGGTGGTGGTGTATACCGATATCACCAATATAAAATTAGCCGAAGAGGTCCGCTACGAGACCGCCATGACCGAACAGGCTGAGCTCCTCAAAGCCACCCTGGAAAACATGAGCCAGGGCGTTGTACTGATTAACGCTGACAGGCAAATCGAAACCTGGAATCAGCGCTTTTTCGAGCTGTTAGGCTTGTCGGACAGCGGTGTTCAACGCGGCGATGTATTTGCCGAACTCATGCAACAAAACGTGTTTGCCAAAGCCCTGTTTGACGCCATTTCCTTTGATGTGGCACCGGATAAGGACTTCCTGGAAGTCGAGATGATGCTCGATGAAAACCTGGTATTACTGGTGCGGCGCAACCTGATCCCCGGCGGCGGCATACTAATCACCTTTGCCGATATTACCGAACGCAGTCGCAATCAGATTGCCCTGCGCGAAAGTGAACAGCGTATCCGCCTGATCACCGATGCCATGCCAGCACTGATTTCCTATGTTAACAAAGATCTGTGCTACGAATTCGTTAACCGCGAGTTTGAAAAGTGGTTTAACCGCTCACGGGACGAAATTATTAATCATCACCTCAGTGACGTGCTTGGCCATAAAGAGTATCAGACCCTCACCATCCATATTGCCCGTGCCATGCTCGGCCAGGCGGTTAACTTTGAGCTCGAACACAGCCGTGATCCGGATAACGTGCGGATCTCAAACAAAACCTACATCCCCCATTTTGACGAGCAGCGCAACGTCATTGGTTTTTTTGCTCTGGAGCAGGATGTTACCGAGCAGCGACGCACCGCCCGGGCCCTTAAGCATGCCTATGATTACATGGAGCAGCGGGTAAACCAGCGCACCAAAAAGATTTCTGAAATTAACCTGCAGTTACGCAACGAAATTGAAGAACGACAACTGGCCGAAATTAAGCTGCTGGAGGCAAAACGGGAAGCCGACCAGGCCAATGAGTCGAAATCGAAATTCCTCGCCGCCACCAGTCACGACTTGCTGCAACCCATGAACTCAGCCCGTTTATTTGCCGATGCCTTAAACGATCTGATACTTGGCGAAGAAGCACAGAAACTTATTCGTTCATTAAGCTACTCACTGGAAAACCTCGAGTCGCTAATCAGTGCGCTGGTAGATATTTCAAAGCTTGAGGCCGGATTGATTGAACCGGTTCTGGATGATTTTGAAATCGACGACTTAATTACCAATATGGTGAATGAGTTTACCCCTCAGGCAGAGGGTAAAGGCCTCAGGCTGAGAGTAAAGACCACTCAAACACTGGTTCATTCAGATACTTATCTGCTGGCGCGGATCCTGCGCAACCTGCTCAGCAACGCAATTCGCTACACCAACGAAGGCAGTATTTTAGTAGGCGTAAGGCGGCGCAAGGCAGGCTTACAAATTCAGATTTTTGATACCGGTATTGGTATCCCGCAGGACAAACTGAGTGAAATCTTCCACGAGTTTAATCGCCTGGATGCCAAGAAACGCCGTCATGATAAAGGCCTCGGTTTAGGCCTGGCCATTGTAGAACGGCTCGCCAGTGTGATGAACCATACCATTAATGTTCGTTCAGTAGAGGGCAAAGGCTCCTGCTTCAGCATCACCCTGCCCTATGCAGATAAGCTTGCCCAGCGGGTTAAACCGACTCCAGCACCGTTAATCGACCGCTTCAACGATCAACTCGAAGGGGCGCGAATTTTACTTATCGATAACGACGATGAAATTTGTAAAGGCATGGAAACGGTGCTGGGCAGCTGGAATTGCAACATTACCTCGGTACAAACCCTGGAAGAATTGCAAGAACCGGAGTTCTTAACCGAGCTGGACCCACAGCTGATCATCGCAGATTATCACCTCGACGATGGCGATACCGGCTTTGACGCGTTGGAAATTACTCACCAGCATTTAGATCCGCACCCACCAGTAATTATGATCACGGCAAACTACACCAACGAGCTGCGCCAGAAGGTACGGGAAAAAGGCTATTCGCTGCTTAATAAGCCCGTGAAGCCTCATAAGATGAAGCTGGCGTTATCTAACCTGTTATCAAACGCAAAAACCTGATTGTAAGTACTCACTACCACCATACAGCCGATAAAGTAAGACCAAGCAAAACAACATATGGATACATTACTGTCGGCCTGAGGCACTGTTTGAGGTACTCTTTAATCAGGCCCAGACCGCTGTTAGCGGTTTGCTGATATTGCTGATTAAACTGGCAGCCGGTTTCATTATGATTGGCAGCCAAAGCAGCCTCAACAATTAGCAAACGGGTTTCAAAACGCCCCTGAAAGGTTTTCCAGATACCGTCCTGCAACCAGAATACCCCAACCATTAACACCGGTACTATCAGGTTAAATTCAAAGCCTAATGCAAAAGCCGTTGTAAAAATAGCGACCAGCTTAATGAGCAAACTGTATTTCTCATAGCTATCGAACTGATTTTGCAGAGTCTGCCATTCCAGCGACAGGTAATCCGTAGTCATTGGCTAATTCTAATTCCAAAGAGTTGATGATCATCAATTGCTTAGCTTAACCAGTAAAGCCTCTCCGCGCGACTAAAATCATCATACATAGCATCGAAGGCAACGCCTGGTTTTCCTTGCCTCGTCGTCGAATGCATCCGCCAAATCATGCAGTTAAGCGGGGGTTCTAGTGATTAAGTACTTCCATAGCGTGCTTGGGGTCAGCATCTAAGATTTTAAGCAAAGCACGAGCAGGACCTGTTGGATGGCGTCGGCCTTGTTCCCAATTCTCCAATGTGCGTTTGCTCACACCCAAAACGTCAGCAAAACGGGTTTGCGATAATCCCGTTTTTGCGCGAATGGCTTTTACCTGAGGCTCAGCAAATTCAGTTGCACGGAAAGGCTTTGCCTTACCTTTGATAATATCGTCTGCTTGAGTCACGCTCTCTATCAATTGTTCAAACATGTCGCCATTCATTCTGACCACCTCTCTACGATTTTCTTCAGCGCTTTAAGCTGTGCGTCTGTCAAATTATCCTGCACATTTTTTGGGTACGCCAACAACATATAAAGTTGGTCGTTGTCGGTCATCCAGTAATAGATAACTCTTGCTCCACCACTCTTACCCCTTCCTTCCAGCGCCCAGCGGACCTTCCTTAGACCACCACTATTTTTGATGATTGCGCCCCTATCTGGCCTGCTAACAAGTGCTTCCTGCAAGTCTTTGTATTCATCATCATTCATCAGCTCTGTTATGAGCTTGGTGAATATGGGTGTTTCAATTATTACCATTAGCTAACTATAACATTAATATCAATGTACGCCAAAGGCGTATATTGGTATTTAAAACTACCGTAATGAAGACCAAATTCCTTGGGTGGTAATTAATAAATCTTATATCCTGGAAGTACGGATGAATGTCTTAATCTTTCCAGTTATCAGCGATGGGTTGGCATCTGAAACAGTGCCGGTTACTTTAAAAACCGGATACTAAGCGGATAAACCCACAACTCGCCATTATTGGCTTTTAGTGCAGCAATAATAGCAAAGACAATATTCAACAAAGCCAGAATCCATATGGCAACTACGCCGATTAGTATGAAAATGAGAATAAAACAAATCGCATAGTAGATAACCAGGCTTATCAACCAGTTTACAGTCACTTTGCCATGCTGGTCTATGGTGTCACTTTTATCTTTATTTACCACCCACATCACGATAGGCAATATAAAACCAAGCCCAGGAATGACAATACTGCTTAGCTGGCTCAAATGCAGCAGCATGCAGTAAGTGTTTAGCGGCATCCCCCAGTATTCTTGTTGATTGTCTTGCATTGGTTTCTCCTTGTCGTTCAAAACGGCCGTCCATAGACGTAAGAATTACGACTCTATCTTAAGATACTTATGTTTACCAAATGTCACGTAATAAAGCGGAAGTAACAGCGCTTTAAGTGGGTTAGAGGCGAATGCGTTTTTGACTACGATGCGGCTGTCCTGAATATCACTAACCGCAAAGTCCGGGCTGTAGCACCAATCTATGTAAGCCGTGAGTATTTTACTGTCGGCCGGCAGAGTAACCTTTCGCGTGGTCCCGCGTTCGATTAACGCCACTTCTTTGCCATCGGCAAGCAACCGATAACTGCGGGTAAAATCAGTGAATTGTTTTGGTCTGGTGACTTCGATATCCATATCAACCTTTGCAAAGCTAGCGGGCGAGGCCAAAACAATACTTAATCTTCAGTGTTTTTTAAAGCACTTGCAATAAAAGACCACGTCACAGGTGGGAAGTTGGTAGTAAGGAGCATCGAGCACACCATGGGCAACAGGATACCCATGGCTTACTAAGCACTATCAGTCGCTAACAGCTAGTTGCGCATCAGATACTGGTTAAAATCGATACTGGCGGCACACAGCGCTGCCTGGATGCGGTTATGGACATTCAGCTTTGTGAGGATGGCCGACACGTGCGCTTTTACTGTGGTTTCAGCGATATTCAGTTCATAGGCAATCTGCTTGTTAGACTTCCCTTTGGCGATACACTCAAACACCAGTAACTGGCGGCGGGTTAAAGCGCCAATCAGCTTAGGATCGATTTGCTGTTGAGCCGAATCTTCCTTGGGCTTGCTGCTACCGCCATTGCGGATGATATCCGGCGGCAGGTACACCTGACCGGAGAGTACCTGCTGGAGCGCACCAACAATCTGCTCACAGCTGGAAGACTTGGTGATAAACCCTACCGCGCCATAGGTAAATGCCTGCAGCACGACGTTTTTATCTTCTTCTGCCGACACAATAACAATGGGAATTTCAGGGAACTGATTACGAAAACGCACGATACCGTTAAGGCCATCCATGCCTGGCATATTCAGGTCGAGTAACACCAAATCAATGTTAGGGTTTTCTTCGGCTGTATTGAGTGCTTCTTCAAGGTCGATACAACTGATGGTCTTAGTGTCCGGAATATTACGCTCAACGAAATCGGTGATTGCATATTGGAATAAGGGATGGTCGTCCGCAACGAGAATTTCTACCATTTTTATCACCCTGTTAATGCTCTGTAAGTTATATTAGTGGATGTACTGTCATTCAGCTAGCCTTTATTTAACGCGGCTATCAGGATAATCCATCCGTTTGTTAAATCTGCGAGCTACCCGCCCACCTTACGTTTCACCATGCCACGTTTAGGATCGTAACCCCAAATAGCAAGACTGGTAAAAATCAGCGTACAAACACCGGTTATGAGGGCTGCCTGCCCATTAAACTGGCCATAAAGCGCAAAACGAATTAGCTCTACCGCATGAGTAAATGGATTGAACTGGCATATCCAGTACAACCATTCGCTCGACTCGCGCATTTTCCACAGCGGGTATAGCGCTGAAGAAAGGAAAAACATCGGAAATACTACAAAGTTCATTACCCCTGCGAAGTTTTCCAATTGCTTAATAAAAGACGACAACAATAATCCTAGCGCTCCCAGTAACAAAGCGGTGAGCAGTAAAGCCGGAATGACCAGCAGATAACCAATTGGTTCAGCTTCCACCTCCAGCAGCCAGGCGATGGCGAAAAAGGCATACACCTGCAACAGGGAAATACAGGCACCGGCCAACAGCTTACTGACCAGCAAAAACGGTCGTGGCATGGGGCTGGTGAGAAGCACCTTCATACTGCCCATTTCCCGATCGTAAACCATAGAAAGTGAGCTCTGCATGCCGTTAAACAGCATGATCACGCCGGCCAGGCCAGGAATAATATAAACTTCATAAGTGATGTAGGTTTCATAGGGCGGAATAATCGCTACCCCCAGCGCGGCACGAAAGCCTGCCGCAAACACCACCAGCCACAATAAAGGGCGCACCAGTGCACTAATCAGTCGCGAGCGCTGTTGCCAGAATCTCAGCAGTTCCCGTTTTAAAACACCAACAAAGCAGGTCCAGTACATTTATTGCTCCCCCTGCTGGTGAAAGTGTCGGTAAAGCGCCTGCACCGAGTCTAGTTGCAGAGCCTGCATGGCTTCTTCACAACGTTGCTGCAGTTGAATCTGGCCTTTGATCAGCACAATCAGTTCGTCATTTGGTCGTATTTCGTCGATCAGGTGGGTCGACGACAAAATCGTGATACCCGAGTCGCTGCACAACTGTCGCAGGTGCTCATTAATGGTGTCACGGGTGGACTGATCCAGGCCCACGGTGGCCTCATCCAATAACAAAATAGCCGGTTGATGCAGCAGCGCACGAGCGATCTCCACCCGGCGGCGGTGACCACCATTAAGCGAGCGGACTTTATCTTTGCGTCGTTCGCTCAACGCAAAACGCTGCAACTCTTCATTAATACGCTGTTTTGTATAGGCGTTTGATAAGCCGTGCAGACTGGCGTGATAGGCCAGGTTCTGCTCTACGCTTAAATCCAAATCCAGGGTGGGTTGCTGAAACACCATGCCAACTTGCTTTAACACCTGCCGTGGCTTTTTCGCGGCACTGATGCCGTTTACCGTTACGCTACCGGATTGTGGCTGCAATAACTGACAAAGAATCGAGAACAGCGTGCTCTTGCCCGCACCATTAGGCCCAAGCAATGCATAATAAGACCCCGCTGAGAGCGAAAATGTCACCTCAGACAGCGCCTGTTTGGCCCCGTAACTAAACCCTAATTGCTCTACAGCTAATACCGGATCACTCATGGTTTAACCACAACGCCCCATGGATAGCGGCCGGCTTTAATCGTTTTAATCACTTTCAGATCATCCACATCAATCACCGACACATCGCCGCTAACACCATTCGTGGTGAGCAATAAAGACTGTTCTTTAGCAAAAGCTAACTGCCATACGCGACGACCTACCAGCAGATAGTCGAGCACTTCATAGGTGCTGGCATCTATTACCGCCACATGGTTTGCCGGACCAAGCGCTACAAAGGCATATTTACCATCATCGGTAAGTTTAATGCCTACCGGCTGAATTTTATCACCGTGTACACCAGGAATTTTGAACCCGATTTTCTTAATCAGTTTACGGGAAGCAGTGTCGATCACATCCACCGTGCCGCCAATTTCAGCCGACGCCCAGACTTTTTCGCCAGACTTGCTGAATTCAACATGGCGCGGACGCTGATCGACCAGGGTATTGTCCACCAACTCGTGAGTACTGGCGTCGATCCAGTGCAGCATATTGGTGGTTTCCGAAGTGTTGATGACCCACTTTCCGTCAGGGCTAACCGCCATACCTTCCGGTTCTATGCCCACATCAATTTGCGCGATAACGGTACGGTCTACGGTATCGACAACGGTAACCACTGCGCTGTCTTCATTCGCGATATACAAATGACGGTTATTCGGATGCAAGGCAAACTGCTCAGGGTCTTCGCCGGATGGCAGGTTATGTATGATTTTGTGGGTCGCAAGATCCATGACCTGCACGGCATCGGATTCGCTGGCGCAAATATACAGGTATTTATAATCCTGGCTGAAGATAATGCCTCGGGGGCGCATTCCTACGTCCAGCGTATCGATGACTTCCAGTTTATCCACATCGATGAGGGTTAACGTATCGCTCTTTTCATTGGAAACGTAAGCCACCTCAGCCTGACTCACCAGTGCCGTTAACAAGCCGGCTGCTAAAACTAATAAACGCATACTTCTACCACCTTTTAGTAAGCCATATCACAGCGTGATTCTGGCTTGTCGAATCCCAGCGTATCTAAGTCAGTGCTTGGGTGAAGATACCCTTCCTGCGGCGACAGAGAGGTCAAACCTTTCGGGTGCACCAATGGAATCGGTTGCCGCAACTGGCCGTTCCAGGGCCGAAAGCTCAGCTTGCGGCCCTTAAACGCGGCCAGCTCAAAATCATTGCTCATCAGATACGAGTAAAGGGCTTTAGGGTCATTGGATTGGGTGCGGGTAACCGCTTCACTGATACTCCGCACTGCCAGCCATCCTGCATAATCTTTGTCGAGCATTTCGCGCCCAAATTGTTCGTAAAAACGGTTTTGTAACTGGGTAGCGCCCCACTGCTCAAGGGCCCAGTGCCAGGTTGTTGGGGTTAACCCATGGGTGCCCGAAACCGGTCTGGGTAACCAGGTATTGTTCGGAATATAGTTGCCGAACAAATCAGACTCATCGGCCACCAGCACAACATCATAATCTTCGCCCTGAGTGAATAGCGGCACCTCGCGCTGAGCACTACGGCGCAAATCGGTATCGAAGCTCCAGGTTTTCTGCTCGGTTATCTTTGCACCAAAGCGTTTGGCTGACCGGTTAATTGACTCAGCATAGGCTTTGTCGGTGTCAGATCCACCACTGATCACAAACCACTCCCGCCAGCGTCTGGCCATAAAGAACTGGGCCATGGCATCGGTTAACATCGCGCGACTCGCCAAAGTGTGTAACAGCCCACCACGGCACTGAGATACACGTAAATTATTGTCGGCTTCACCGGCATTTATGATCACACTGCCGTTGGCGAGTGCTAAATCAGCTACTACTTTCAGCGTAGTCGTGGGCAGGTCTGTGAGGAGGATAGCCGGCTGTCCGTTCAGACGTTGCTTAAGGGCCGCTACAATTTCCTCGCTGTTATCGCCGGTTACACCAGAAAGGCTGTATTGATGCTTTAAAAAACGTCCCGTGGTATTGCTGTCTTTTATGGCCAGTTCCGCACCAGCGATGGTGAGATTGTCGGGCGTTTTTTTAAGTAATAAGGGCTGCGCAGCCTGGTTTGATGATTGCTGAACATAAATCACATCTATATTTAGTGCCTTGGCATTAGCCACTGCAGGCATCAAAACCCCACCTACAACAAGCGCGGTCAGGACGCGAACATGCTGCAAAAATCGCGTTAAACAGGTGTAAAATTTGTAATTTATCCGTTTTTTTATGTTCAAAAACAAAACCCTTTTTTAACCTTATGGTGCAATAGTAGAGCATGATTGTACACAGTTGAAATGAGCAAAAAGGATGAAAGGTTTACTACCTAAGTACAATTGGAAGGAAACCCCAGATCTCCTAACTTTCACCCTGTGCTTTGTTGTAGACATGAAAACTTATTGATGACTATTTTTACTTTCCTGCAACATTTAACGGCATGACAACTCAATGTGGCAGCTTTTGGAGAAACCGAGATGAAGATGTATTTAACTATTTTGCGCAGCGCGATGCTGGCGGTACTGACCCTGGTAACCGCTAATGCAATGGCTCACGGTGATGTAACGCCGCAAGCAGTAGATACCAGTGAATTACCACAATTAGGTGATGAGTGGCTGAAGACTAACCCTTACACTGGCAATGAGCTGGCGATTAAAATCGGTGACTCAGCTTACAACCAGAATTGTGCCCGTTGTCACGGTCTGGAAGTTATCTCTGGCGGAATCACGCCTGATCTGCGTAAACTAAACGATGAGTTTGAATTCTTCAGCCAGGAAGAAGCCGACGGTTGGTTTATGACACGTATCCGTAACGGTGCGGTAGTTGATGGCCGTGTTTACATGCCTCCGTTTGAAGGTATTCTTTCTCAGGAAGCAATGTGGGCAATCAAAGCGTACATCGAAACTCGCGGCGTGCCAGAGTAAGCCGCATACCTGATCAAGACATAGTTAAGGGGCAGTAATGGTAGTAAGAGTTGTTCTTCTGATTTGTAGTTTAATAGCCACGTCTGTTATGGCTAAAAGTTATGAGGATATTCTTGAGCAAGGCCAGATAACCATTGCTGTCTACAACAACTTCCCCCCGTACTCCTATCTCAAGGACGGCGAACCTGCCGGTGTAGATATTGAGGTAGGTAAACGCATAGCGGCGGGACTGGGCGTTGATCTAAAGTGGATGTGGATCAACGCTGATGAAAACCTCGAGGATGACCTGCGCAACGCGATCTGGAAAGGACATATCATTACCCGCCAGAAAGCCGACTTAATGCTCCGGGTGCCTTACGATCGTAAATTTGCCTACGCCATTGACGGTTACGGCTTGCCCAAGAATGACCTGGTAGTGATGTTCGGCCCCTATCAACAGGAAAGCTGGGCACTATTGCGTGACCACGAAAAAACCAATGATATTCGCACCCTGGCCATATTCCAGTACGAACCGGTTGCCGTAGAGCTTGATTCACTACCCAGTTTCTTTCTCGGTGCAACCCTTGGTGGCCGCCTGCGTGACAAGCTGGTTCATGTGGACTCGGTTTTTGACGGCATCAAACTGCTGCAGGAAGGTAAAGTGGCTGCAGTGGCCGGAATGAAAGGTCAGTTGCAATGGGGCATGAGTACCTCGGGAGACGTTAACAAAACCGAATTTGCACCGCTTCCCGAGCAATATGACATCAGTGCTGACGGCCTGGCCGCTATGAGCATTAAGTCTTGGGATATTGGCATGGCAGTTAAGACAGATTATCGGGAGCTGGCTTATGCAATCCAGGCAATCACCGAACCGATGATTAAAAACGGCGAAATGGAAGCACTGTTTTTAGAGTACGGCCTGAGCTACGAAATCCCCGATTACCATCGCACCGAATAAGCATTACATTTTTTTTACAAGATTTCGAAAGGCCGCTATTTTTCACTTTAAAATTCGGCCTTTTTTATTATTTATCGCTCCTCTCATACACCGCCAAAGCCACGAGATATAAGCCCTTCAGCGAAGTATTACTACCAACGAACTAAAAATGATAACCCAAGGTTTAATGGTTGTTAACAAAATGATGACTGATACTAATTCTGAGGACTCTTAGGTAAGTATGGTGTTCTATACTCACCTAGTGGACGAAAACAACACTCAACAGTCGCATGCTTTTTGATGAACAAGCCGCGGACGTTGTAACAAAGGGTACCAAACCCCGTTGAAACACTGGAGAAATCTGATGAAAAGTAAAAGAGTTTCAGGCCGCTTACTCAGCTCTGCGTTCTGTTTAACCCTGTCACTAGGTGCTATGACTGGCATGGCCCAGGCCAAAGTGACAGATAAAGATATCGTCAATGACCAGGCAACCCCAGGTGACGTGGTCAGCTATGGCCTTGGTCCACGTGGACAGCGCTTTAGTCCAATCGACACAATGAACACTAGCAACGTTAAGAAGTTGAGTCCGGTTTGGGCCTTTTCTTTCGGTGGTGAGAAACAACGTGGTCAGGAATCACAGCCACTGGTTAAAGACGGCATTATGTTCGTTACCGCTTCTTACTCTCGTATCTACGCTATCGACGTAGAAACCGGTGACGAATTATGGCAATGGGAAGCTCGTTTACCCGACGGCATCATGCCTTGCTGTGACGTAATCAACCGTGGTGCGGCGTTATATGATGACGTAGTTATCTTCGGTACTCTGGATGCCAAACTGGTAGCACTTGACCAGAAAACCGGTAAGCCAAGATGGCGCAAAACTCTGGGCGATTACAAGGCGGGTTATTCATTTACTGCTGCGCCTATGATTGTTAAAGGCATGGTAGTAACCGGTATTTCCGGTGGTGAATTCGGTATCGTGGGTAAAGTTGAAGCCCGTGATGCAGTAACCGGTGAACTGGTATGGTCGCGCCCTACTGTTGAAGGTCACATGGGTTACCTGAACGGTAAAGAAAACGGCATCACTGGTGGTGAAGCAAACAAAACCTGGACTGGCGACCTGTGGAAAACCGGTGGTGCAGCAACCTGGTTAGGCGGCACTTACGACCCGGATCAGGACCTGATCTTTATGGGTACTGGTAACCCTGCGCCGTGGAACTCTCACTTACGTCCTGGTGATAACCTGTACAGCTCTTCGCGTCTGGCTATCGACCCTGACACCGGTAAGATCGTATGGCACTTCCAGACCACACCACACGATGGTTGGGATTTCGACGGTGTTAACGAATTAATCGCGTTTGACTACAAAGATCGTGGCAAAACCGTAAAAGCAGCAGCAACGGCTGACCGTAACGGCTTCTTCTATGTTCTGAACCGTGAAAATGGCGACTTCATTCGTGGCTTCCCATTTGTAAGCGGCATCACCTGGGCCAAAGGTCTGGACAAAAATGGTCGTCCGATTTACGACGAAGCAATGCGTCCTGGCAACCCGGCTGAAAGTGAAGACGGTAAAAAAGGTAAAACCGTATGGGCCGTACCTTCATTCTTAGGTGGTAAAAACTGGATGCCTATGGCCTATAGCCAGGACACTGGTCTGTTCTACGTGCCTTCAAACGAATGGGGCATGGTCATCTGGAATGAGCCAGTTAACTACAAAAAAGGTGCTGCGTACATGGGTTCTGGTTTCACTATCAAACCTATCTACGACCACATCGGTTCACTTAAAGCCGTTGACCCTAAAACCGGTGAAATTGTTTGGGAATTCAAAAACAACGCGCCTCTGTGGGGCGGTGTGTTAGCCACTGCAGGTAACCTGGTATTTACTGGTACACCTGAAGGCTACCTGTACGGCTTCAACGCCAAAACTGGTGAAGTGGTTTACAAGTTCAATACTGGTTCAGGCATCGTTGGTTCTCCAATCACTTGGGAACAGGACGGTGAGCAATACCTGAGCATCGTATCTGGATGGGGTGGCGCCGTTCCTCTGTGGGGTGGTGAAGTTGCCAAGAAAGTTAAAGACATTAACCAGGGTGGTACTGTCTGGACGTTCAAATTGCCTCGTAGCTAAGAGGCACCGCGACAAACCGTTCTAGTCCCACCGGGTTTGTCGCGTTTTTTCTCCTCGGGGTAGGTAGTTTAGTCATCGCTACTTGCCCCACCCGGTGAAGGGAGTCTGATGAAACACGTTGTCTTTACACTTTGTCTTGTGTTGTTTACCTGCCTTGTTCCTACTCAACAGGCCTTTGCCGACAACACGATTACACCAGAAAGAATCCAGCAGTTATTTCCCAAAGCTACAGTAATTGGCGAAAAGCAAGCTGACTATCCCGTTTACCCCGTTTATCAGTTACAGGAACTCCTTGGTTACGCGTTTCAAAGCAACGACCTGGTAGAGCTACCCGGCTTTTCCGGCGACCGCATTAACCTGCTGATAGGCATCGATGTGGAAGGCAATATTGTCGGCATCGATATTCTCCACCATCACGAACCTATTTTTTTACACGGCCTGGGGCCAGAACCCATGCTGAAATTTCTCGACCAATACATTGGTCAGAACGTGTCTAACCGCGTCATCGTCGACAGCGCGTCTAACGACACGAATCCAAACGACAACACCGTACACGTTGATGGCGTTACTAAAGCCACCGTGTCGGTAATTGTTATGAGTGACACGGTGTTACTCTCTGCGCTACAGGTTGCCAGAAACAAGCTCACCGGCTTTGCCAGCGCTCCAGCGGCCACTGCTAAGCAGGATAATTACGAGCCCCTTACCACGGCTCAGCTGCTCGATAAGGGCTACCTGAAAGAGTGGCAGATCAGTCGTGAAAGCTTTGAGGATGCACTCGGCAGCGACCTGGATGATTACCCGTCAGAGACCTTCGACACCGACTTTAACGATAAATTCACGGTGTATTACGCGTACCTGAATTCACCGCTCATCGGTCGTAACCTGCTAGGAGAGGACGCCTTTAATCGCCTGCAGTCAATGCTAAAGCCTAATGAGCAGGCGTTTATGGTGATGTCGGAAGGCTACTTCAGCTACCTCGATGCCGACTTTAAGCCCGGCACGGTGCCCAGCCAGGTAAGCCTGACGCAAAATGAACTGCCGTTCGCCATGCGCGACCTCAACTTTTTTAGTTTCGAGCCACAGGCGCTACAGGGCGATATTGCCGCTACAGAAGATTTGCAGCTGTTCGCGGTTAATACACAATCAGGCTTTAACCCCAGTGTGCCAATGCAGCTGAATCTGAATGTCGAGGTGGCGAAGAACCACCTCATCAAACAACAGGCGCAGTTTTCCAGCGACTATGCCCTGCCTGAAACCCTGTTTGATATCGCCGAGGTAGAGGTGATGGAAGAGCCACTACCGGCATGGGTAAGAGTGTGGAAGATGCGCTGGCATACCATTACCATTTTAGTGCTGAGCCTGATTGCTGTTACCGCCATCTTTGCCTTCCAGCACAAGTTGTCTGCTAACCAAGCACTATTTCGTAAGGTGCGCTGGGGCTTTATGTTTTTCACCCTGTTTTTTATTGGCTGGTACGCCCAGGGGCAACTGTCGATTGTCAACATCTACCCTATTCTGCAAAGCTTTATCAATGGCTTTGATTTGCAGGTGTACCTGATGGACCCGGTGTTGTTTATTCTGTGGCTGTATGTGTTTATCAGCCTGTTTATTGTTGGCCGCGGGATTTTCTGTGGCTGGCTATGCCCTTTTGGGGCCCTGCAGGAAATGGTCGGTTGGGTCGCAAAGCGCTTCCGCATTCGCCAGTACAAAATATCCTTCTCTCTGCACCGCCGTCTGTGGTGGATTAAATACGCTGTTTTAATCGGCCTGGCCGCTACCTCTTATTACTCTCTGTCGGCTGCCGAAGTGCTCTCCGAAGTAGAACCGTTTAAAACCGCCATTACCCTGCATTTTGTGCGCTACTGGCCATTTGTGCTCTACACCCTGGTACTGCTCGGGCTCGGTTTGTTTATCAATAAATTCTACTGCCGTTACGTTTGCCCGTTAGGTGCCGGACTGGCAGTACTGGGCTACTTCCACAAATTTGAATGGTTAACCCGCCGCAAAGAGTGCGGTAAGCCCTGCACCATGTGCTATCACAAGTGCGACATTAAGGCGATTACGCCAGAGGGTAAGGTAGACTACAACGAGTGTGTGCAGTGCCTGGAGTGTATTGTTTATTACAATAACGACGACTTGTGCCCGCCACTTAAAAAAGCGAAGAAGACCCAACGAGCCAAACCTGATATCGCCGACTCGCTGGCTACAGAAGTAAAGTAGCTCCCTGAAGGGAGCTACCTCAAAGTATTACTGTCCAACCTCAGCGCCGCTGTTTAAGTACTTAACAGTGATGGTATGGGTATCTTCCAGAGCACCCAGGAAAGCCACGATTTCAGACACTTCCTGATCACTCAGCTTACGGCCTAACTGCATCCATGCCATTTGTGCAACCGCCTCATCCAGCCCGGCTACCGCTCCGTCATGAAAATAGGGCGCGGTTTTAGTGATATTACGCAGGCTTGGCACCTTAAAGACATATTTATCAGCCGGGTTGTTGGTTACTGCAAAACGCCCCAGGTCGTGGGTGTTTTCATACGCGTTAATCAGGCCCATTTTCATGTACATGGAACCACCAAACAGCGCGCCATTGTGACAGGAAGCACAGCCCGATTGCACAAAAGTCTGGTAGCCCTTGAGTTCAGTTTCGGTCATGGCGGTATCGTCGCCGGCCAGGAACTTATCGAAACGATCCACGGTAATCAGCGTGCGCTCAAAAGCGCCAATGGCTTTCGCCACATTGTCGTAAGTAAGAGGCTCGGCTTCGCCTTCGAAAACTTCTGCAAACAGTGCTTCGTAACCTTCCTCTTTGAGATTGCTTACCGCCGTTTGCTCATCCGGTACCGCCATTTCTACCGGGTTGAGAATAGGCCCTTTGGCCTGCGCAGCGAGATCGGCAGCGCGGCCATCCCAAAACTGCGCCACATGAAAACCGGCGTTCCAAACAGACGGCGAATTACGATCGCCTCGCCCCCCTTTCACGCCGAGTGAGGTTGCCTCATTATCGACGCCGCCCCGACCACCATCGATGCGGTGACAGGTGTTACAAGACTGAGTACCGTCGGCTGATAACGCCGTTTCGAAGTACAGCCGTTCGCCCAAATCGATTAATGCCGGAGAATCCGCCTCTGCACCAGGCATCGTTGCCGGGATCGGTCCGTGCATCATTTTAGCCTGAGTACGTACCGCATTTTTATCCACTGCCATAGCTGTGGTTGTCACGCCGCCAATCACGACGGCCAGAACGAGTTTTTTAATATCCATAGTATGAGTATCCGAAAATGATGAAGAAGAAACACATACTACAAAGCAACCTTTATGCCTGTTCAAGGAAAACTAAAAGCAGCTTATATTTTTGGTATAAAGTCCCTGTTTTGGCTGATTTCAGAGTAAAAACTGCCACACTTTCAACATTTTATTTACATCTGCACGGAAAGTTATCTGCCAATAATGGCAAGCAGCATGACAAGTTTGTCAGGCTGCATTATTGCAGTGCACAGTAGTTCCCGGGGGGCTTGTTGAGTGAGACTATCGGGGCAAGTATTTTACTCTTCAGTAGTCAGTTAGCTTCGGGCCAGCTAACGCTCATGCGAAAGTAACTTACCCCTGATTTAACAAACTCACGGCCTTCCACTGACAGTCCAAACTTCTGATAGAAAGCCGTTGCCGTGGTTCGGGCGTCACACCAGAAGCGTTTGATATTTTGGTGTTTGAGTTGTTCTATGGCCTTAGCGAGAACCTTACTGCCAATTCCCCGGCTCTGATAGTCTGGCAGTGTCGCAAACTTTCTTAGCCTGGCGCTATCCTCGCTCAGGTAAATCGATGCCACACAAACCAGTATCCCATCGGTGAATGCCCCGTAGTGGGTAGCGGTTTCATCTCCATCGACCCGGGAAAACGAGACGGGTTTATCCGGCCACAGCACCTGATGCCTGACTGACAAGGTATCCTGCCAGTCAATTTCGCGGATGGTTAGCGCCATACTTTAGTCGTTGCGATACAGGGTTTTGATCAGGTGATAACCAAACTTGGTTTTTACCGGGCCGTGGATGGTGAGGATATCTTTTTTAAATACCACATCGTCGAACTGCTTTACCATCTGGCCACGTTTAAACTCACCTAAGTCACCGCCTCGTTTAGCAGAAGGGCAAATTGAAAACTTACGGGCAAGAGCGGCAAAGTTTTTACCCTTGGCTTTTTTGAGCTGGGCTAGAAGTAGTTGCGCTTCTTTTTCGGTTCTTACCAGAATGTGTACTGCGGCAGCGGTGGCCATAAGGAGTCCTCTAATACAGGTTTCCCGGCATTATACCTCTAAGCGGCAGATATTTGGATATGCAGTCTGTAACGCTGCCGGACTTGCCCTAATCCACCAGCACTATGCCTAAGGACTCCAGTAAGTGCACTGCCTCGAAACTGGAAAAGGTGGCGCCTTTGAGCTCGTTAGCCAGCACATCGATGGAACACCCGGTAGAATCGCTAAAATCAACACGCTCTAGATTAGTGTGCATAAACAAGCTGCGATCAAAGGTGCAGAGGGTCATCTTGCTGTCGGCAAAGTTGCCTTCGCGAAAGTCAGCATCATGCACCCTGCATTCATCCAGCACCAGTTCATTCAGGGTGAGGCCGTAAAAGGACGCGTCGTTAAGCAGGCAACGCTGAAACTTAAGCTCAAAATCACGATAGTATTGCGGCCAGTCAGCTTTCGTCCAGTCGACCCCCACCAGTTTGCAATCACTGAAAGACATTGCAAAAAGCGGGCTGTTAGAAAAATCCGCTAAACTTAAATTACAGCGCTTAAAATCACAGTGAGTAAACTTGCAACTCCGGAACTGACTGGCGGAGAAATCGCAATCGATGAATTCACATTCTTCAAAGCTTGCGCCGGATAGCCGCTTATCATTCCATATCAGTCCTTTAAAGGTTTCTTCGTAATAGTCCCCGGCATCTACCAGTTCATTCATCGTAGTCTAATCGCCTTAACTTAAGTTTGACCGGTATTATGGTCATTATGAGACTTTGATCACAACGGTGTATTTGCCGTCGTCGCCTTTACCGTACTCATATGACCACCCTAAAAACGCGCTTAGGTCATTAACCATCTTTAATCCAAGGCCAAAACCCAGTTCTTCCTTGTTACTGACAAAATCGTCGTGACGGTGCTCAACGTTGGTGATGGTTACCTTGTCCGCCTCTTGCACAATGGTAACCTTGCCATTTTGGGTATGCTGAAATGCATTGCGAATCAAATTGCCCAGCACAATGCGCAGCGCGGTGGCGTTTTGGGTAATTTTATAAGGCTGAGTTTCAACAGTCAGAGCAATCTCTTTACCCTCTAGTAAATAAGTCAGTTCTTCTGTGACTTTGCCGATTTGTTCATCAAGTTGAATGACAGAAGTGGTCAGCGAGCCCTTATCTGCCTTGGTTAACCACAGCAATGTTTCGGTTAAATCCACCATGGTGTGCGAGGCATTGTCGATACGCTTGAGAGGCTTACTTAGTTTATCTGCCGGCGCTTCTTTTCTTACTCTGGCAATAAGTTCCATGCTACTACGGATAACTGCAATAGGGGTGCGTAATTCATGACTGGCATGGCGCACAAATTCCTGCTCGCGTCTTACACTTTGTTTGACAGATAACATGCCCTGATAAAACAAACTTGCCAGCGTATTGAGCTCGGTATACCGAAAACCCGGCGGAGGTGTTAACTCGCCGCCCTTTCCTACACCATCGGCCCACTTTTGTAATCGTTCCACCGGGTTAGCGATAGTTCGGATCATAAATAAAACCAATGCAGTAAAAGCAAGCAATACCATTAAACCTATAATCAACAACCAGGCTTCTCTGGTCATTCTGAATGGGGGTTCATCGCCGGGTTCTCTGGGTGTAAAAGACTGGCTGACATAAACAGGCTGTTGTTCCTCAAAATCCACCAGCATTACAAAGTGAGCTTCGTCCGGACGATGAAAAATGGAATGACGTTTGATGTCTTTGTACAACCGAAACGGGACTAACTGGCTGGGATTGAAACGCTGACGGGTTTGCTTCGGCAGGTCCTGCCAATCTGCAGCAATAGTGAAGTTTAATGCTTTAACAGGATGGCCGGCGTTGACACTGCTGTCGCGGGCGATGCTAATCATAGTGCCGCGCAGCATGCCATCCATGCCATCGAGGAACTGTTTAGCCGACATCACCGTAAACACCACAATCATGATGCCAACTACTGCCAATAGTGATAACAACACATAACGGCGTAAACTCAGCTCCATGGCAGCCAAATCAGCTCTCCTTCCTAATGTCTAACTGAAACCCGCTATTTGCCATAAAATTAATACTCACCTGTTCATTACACACCAACAAAGATTTACGCAGGTTATGCATGTGCACTTTTAAACTGTTGCTGTCCGGACTTTCCTCTCCCCAGACACTGGCAATCAGTGTCTGGCGGTTTACCGGGTTAGGGTAAGCCCGCATTAGTTGTTCTAGAATAGCCAGCGCAGTAGGTGAGCATTTCAGGAGTTCCGCGCCGAATTTAGCGGTTTTATGACTCACATCCAGTTGCAACGGGCCAACTGTTAACTGCGTTTGCTGGCCGCTACGACGCTTTGCTAACGCCTTAAGCCTCACCACCAGTTCTTCCATTGCAAAGGGTTTAACCAGATAGTCATCAGCACCTTGCTCAAACCCGACAACCTTATCACTTAACTGGTCACGTGCGGTCAGCATAATGATAGGCGTATCATTACCTTGTTCGCGGGCCCGCGCGCACACCTGTAATCCGTCCAGCTTCGGTAAATTTATATCCAGCACAATGGCCTGATAGAAGCCTTCTGACATCAGTGTAAGTGCAGCCACGCCATTACTGGCGTGGTCACACAACATGTCTTCAAGCTCAAGGTAATCAATAATATTACCGGCTAAATCAAGATCATCTTCAACGAGTAACAGTTTGATCATGTACCAGACGTTCCGTTGGTTTACTGAAACGGGCGCTGACGTGTTCAATTAATATGCGGGCATCTTCGTTTATCAGGGTCAGCGCTGGTATCAGTAACAAAGTAATAAAGGTCGCAAACAGAATACCATAGCCTAAGGATACCGCAGCAGGGATTAAAAACTGCGCCTGTTTAGAGGTTTCACCTAAAATAGGATACAAACCCGCAAACGTGGTGAACGAGGTAAGCAATATAGCCCGTAACCGCCCGTGGCAAGCATCCATAATAGCGGCCTTAGCAGGCCGGCCAGCGCGTCGTAACTCGTTAAACCGGGACACCAGTAATAGTGAATCATTCACTACAACGCCACTTAACGCCAGAATCCCCTGCATGGATAACAGACTAATCATCAGGCCATTACTCCAGTGGCCCAGTATCGCGCCGACAATCCCAAAGGGGATCGCCGCCATAATGATTAGCGGCTGAATATAGGACTTAAGCGGTATCGCCAGGAGCGCATAAATCGCCAGTAATGCCACGATGGTCAGCGTCTGCATGGATGAAGTTGTTTCTTCCTGTTGCTCTGCTTCACCGGCAAAATGAATGGCGAGATCAGAATGCTGGAGCGTCAGTTGCGTTACCAGCGTTTCATTCATGATATTCACCAGCTCTGTAGCCGTAATGACGTCAGCATTTACAGACGCGGAAACAGTTAAGGCTCTGAGTCCGTCAATGCGGGTAATTTGTTTTTGTTGGGTATCGGGAATAATTTGCGCTACAACATTCAATGGCACCACGGTTCCGTCATCCAGACGCACCTTGGCATTAAGAATATCGGCCGGATTACTGCGCTTCTCTTCGGGGTAACGTACACGCACTTTCACTTCGTTTTTATTACGCAGATAGCGCTGAACAATGTCGCCACCAAAGGCCTGTAACAGCTGTTGGGATAAGCTGGCCGTATCCATACCCATCGCGCGACCTTGCGGCGTCAGCTCAAAACGCATCATGGCTTCACCCGGGGTTAACGAAGATTCTACACTGGTTACCCCATCCGTTTGGCTAAGGGCTTCTCTGAATGCTTCCTCTGCAAGCAACAGGGTTTCATCGCTTACGCTTTTTAACTCTACTTTAAAGGCATCTACCATTTCCCGGCGCGACTGAATCTTGAGCTGCTTAACGCCCTCAGGGGTGCCGGCGAGCTCTCGCCACACACTGGCCAGTTCATCTAGTGAGTACACCTTGTCTTTTTTCAGCTCTACGGTAATAGAGCCACTCTGATCGCCACTGGCCATCACCTGAAGACTACTGATGCCAGACACATCTGAATGATATTTATCCATTAACTGCTGGTCAGCCTTATTCAGTGAGGTTTCCAGCCACTGCATATTCCGTTCGTTCTGGCCATAGCTGGCATCACTTTGCAGGGACATTTCGGCACTCACTGTATCCCCGGATAAACTTGGGAAAAAACCAACCCGAACCGTGCCATTCATCGGCATGCCAATAACCAGTACGAATAACGCCACAAACAACAGGATCACGGCATAGCGGAAATTCAGCGCGTATTTTAATACTGGACGGTACAACACCAGACTAAACCAACGAAGGCCTTTGGTTGCGCCATCCTGCACCTTGCCCCACAAACCTGAAATACCACCTGATTTTTTCTTCTGGGTGGGAAGATGAGCCAGGTGAGCAGGCAAAATGATTTTTGACTCCACCACGGATAACAACAGGCAGATTGTGACCACCAGACCAAACTGAGAATACAAGTTGCCCAGGCCACCTGAGATATTAGAAAGCGCAGCAAACGCCGCTACCGTGGTGAAAACACCAAACAGTGTAGGCACAGCCACTTTCAATGTGCCCAGTATGGTATTGTGTATTGAATCACCATATTTCTGACGTGTAGAGTACACACTTTCCCCCACGACTACGGCGTCATCAACCACAATCCCCAGCGCCATGATGAAACCAAAGGTCGTCATTTCATTAAGGGTTAAACCGGTAAAGCGGTCGGTCATGAAAAACAAGGTACCGAACAGGATGAACGGTAAACCTGCAGCGACCCAGAATGCGACTCTCAGATTAAGAAACACTGCCAGCACCACAAACACCATGGCAATACCGGTCACTGCGTTTTTGGTGAGTAAGTCCAGGCGCTCTGTAATTAATGTACTGCGGTCATACCAGGTTTCCAGCTCAACACCATCGGGTAACAATCCCCGTTGGTGCCAGTCTGCTACCAGTTCATTGGTTTGCTCGACAATGTTTTCCACATCGCCATATTCGTCCATGATCACCTGAATACCGTAGCCGTTTTTACCGTTGTAACGGGACAGCTTATAGGCATCGTCAGCAAACATGTCTTCGATATTGGTCACATCGCCCACCGTCAGATACGTGCCTGAAGCATCGGCCAGCAGTGGAATACTGGCAAAGTCACCGGTGTAGTAAGCCTGTTCTGACGCTTTTAATCGAATCACCTTTTCTTTATTGCGCAAACTGGTCGTCAGGGCAGTGGATGACTCCGCATTAATCGCATCAGACACATCAGTCAGAGTAAGGCCATAAGCCTGCAATCGCGCTTCATCAATTTCTACCGACATCATATGGTCAACATAGGAACTGGCTTCGACCTGACTGATACCATCCTTTGCCAGCAATTCACGCTCTAACTGCTCCCCGAGTTGCTGTAGTGAAGCCTGATCAGCGTCACCATACAGTTGCACCCAGATCACATGATCCTGACGACGGCCTTTTGAGATAACGGCTTTTTCAGCGTCCGACGGAAAATTATAAATGGCGTCGACCTTGTTTTTCACGTCTGTCATCAGGGTTTCAAGGTCATAGTCAGTTTCTTTTTCGACCTGTACTGAGCTACCGGAAGCCGTTGATGTTGACGTCATACGCTTAATACCAGGCACGGATTCAAGCGCATTTTCGATTTTAATGGCAATACCTTCCTCAGCCTGTTTTGCATCGCCACTGTCGTAAGTCATTGATACCGTCACAAAGCGCGGTTCCATGCTGGGAAACGCTTCTTTGCGAAGTTCACTGGCCGACAATACCCCCGCAATAATGATGCATAGCATCAGCAAGTTTGCCGCTATGGGGTTTTGCGCAAACCAGGCAATCACGCCCCGCTGTGAATCAGCCATTACTGCACTCCTTCGGCCAGTGGGCGCACTCTGGTGCCCACCAGATAACTGTTTAACGGACGCGCCACTATTTCAGCTTCTGTCAAACCGTTAACCGGCTGAATATAGGCATAGTCTTTATCCTGAAAGAGCACATCCGGCGACGCTTTCGCCAGTTCGTTGTTGTCATCCACATACCAGATTTCCTGTTTTTGCGAGACCGCGCTGGCCGGAATTTGCCAGATATTATTCCAGGTTTTACCCGCTATCTGAGCACTAACGTAAGAACCGAAGTACAAAGGGATCTCCTGATCCAGCGGATTGTTAACCTGGACAATGGCAGAGCGCTGGCGACTGGCTGTATCAAGATGTTGTTCAATTCGTACCACTTTGCCAGTCCAGTGATTAATGCCATCCATGTCGGTGACTGACACATTCCAGCCCGCATTTTCACTTTGGGGTAAATTACGCCATTGGGCTGCAGACAAAGGAATAGCGATTTCGGCCTCGCCAACAGAATATAAGCTTGCTACCGCGCCACCAGCCTGAATATAACTTCCGGGCTGAATATCACGGGAAACTACGACTGCATCGAAAGGCGCAACGATTTGCGTTAACGCCAGATCCCGCTCAGCACTACTTAACTGTGCTTTTGCATCATCCAGTGCTGCCTGCGCTGCTTTTAAGTAGGGTTCACGTAATACCAGAGCAGAAGTCGGTTCACCCTCTAATCCTGAGCGCGTCCACTCTTGCCTGGCCTGCAATCCCTGCAAACGCTCTTCTTCCAGGGCAACCTTAGCTTCTTCCACCGCCACTTTGGCTGTAGTAACGGCTTGTTGATAAACCGTGTCATTCAGGTAAGCCATGACTTCACCTTTACGAAATCTGGCACCGGTTTCAAAGTGCTCCGCTAAGCGCGTTACTTCGCCACTAACCTGAGAAGTCAGCGATAACACATACCGGGATGTCACCTCGCCATAGCCATTTACCAGGGCCTGATGCGAAGCGGTGGAGACTGCTACAACACCAACATTAGCCACGGCAGCTTCCTGCTGTTGCACCGGTGTTAATGCCACAAGGGAAGCCTTTTCAGTTGCAGGCGCAGCGCCTTTAACAGAGCCTCCCGGAGGACCTCCTGCCGGGCCAGTCTGCCCAAAAACAGACATCACCGTAACGCCCAGAATGCCTGCCGCGATGACAGTGCCAAAGATTCGTTTTTTTACCGGTGTCATAGTTACACTCCAAGGCCCAGAGCCAGGCCTAAATCAATGCGGTTACTCAGTTGGTTAAAATGCAGTTGCAAAAGCTGAGCTTTGAGATTGTAGGTTTGCTGATACACCGTCAGCAGGTCGAGAACGTCGGCCAGCCCCTGACGGTATTTGCTGGTGTAGTTTTCAGAACTACGCTCAGCATTCGCCAACGCCTCATTGATTGCGACGCTCTGCAGGGTAAGGCTTTGCTCCTGACTGAGCGCATCCTCGACCTCCTGCACGGCTGTGAGCAATGTACTTTGATAGCCCCACCAGCTATTCAACACGGCTAATTCACTGGTATCGATACTGGCGCGTAATGCCCCGCCCTGAAACAAGGGGGCCGTAATTTGTCCGAGTAAACTCCAGACCGGATTAGTGAGTAATGCCTGAGCAGGGGTGCTTGCGATATCAGTTAACGCTGCCGACAGATTGACAGAGGGTAGCAGAGCTTTATAAGCCGCTTTTGTTTCATACTCCCGGGTTTTAATGTTTGCATATGCCGCCATTAAATCCGGGCGCTGCGACAGGTTTTGCTCAGGTAATCCCGGCAGAGGCAGCATGACATCGGGGAGTGAATCCGGCAGACTGATGTCGTTTATAGTAAGCTGCGAGCGTCCCAGCAAAACCCCCAGTGCTCGCACGGATTCACCTAAAGATTGCTGGTAGGCAGCAATGTCTGCCCGGCTCGATGCAGAAGAGGTCCGGGCGGTATCCAGATCCTCTAATTCACCCAAGCCTGTACGATACCGCTGTTTAATCAACTCTTCGTTATTATTTAGTAAGTCCAGACGACTTTGTTCAATAGCAATTAATTGTTGGTAGTAACTCACCTGGACATAGGCTCTAATCACCTGGGCGGCCAGTTCATTTTGTACAGCCTTAACATCGGCTTCACTGGCCGCAACAGCCCAGTCGGCCGCCGCGACGTTATCACCCAGCTTTTGCCACAGATCCAGTTCCCAACTAATATCCAGACTGCCGGTATACTGGGCATCGCTGGTTTCCTGGCGATTGCCGCTTAACCCTGCTGACATACTGGGCAACCGGTCAGCATTGGCACTGCTGCGGGCTACCTGGGCCGTTTTAAGCACCACATATTGCTGCTGTATTCCCGGATTGTTTTGAAGTGCTTCATTAATAAGCACTTTAATGTCTGCCGAGCTGACCAGATCCGTTATTAATGATACGGCTTCAGCCCCGGCCACCGGCCCCTGCCAGGCCTCAATTTTATTGGTTTGCTGTGCAGCTTTTTCGCTGTAGTCCGCTGTGTACTGAGTGGCACAGCCACTGAGACTCAGTAACAGGGTTATGAACACAATGGAATGACGCATGAGAACACCTTAATTTCTTTCATGCATCCAGTGTAAAAAATCACAGGGTTAAGGCCGGGTTAACGGCCCGGCCAATTAGCAACATTACTGATCATCGCAGCAAATGGATATCTAAACTGCACCGGCCTGACTAACTGTGGTATAAAAGCCAAATTGTGCGCTTTAAATAAGAAAAAATGGAAGCTTTGATCCCGTCACTGTCGACCCTGATTGAAATTGCCGTTGCCCCGGTATTTTTACTCGCTGGTATCGCCGGCTTTCTTAACGTCATGTCCGGGCGACTGGGGCGCATTACCGACCGGGTTCGTTCAGCCGAAAAAGAAATGAACAGTCAGACAGAAGCAGAGCAAAACACCCGCTTACGCAGGGAGATCATTTTGTTATGGCGCCGGGTTAAGTTAATCAACTGGTCCATCGGTTTTTGTACTGCGTCTGCGGTAATGGTGTGTGGCGTGATAATGAGTTTATTTGCCGGGGAGCTATGGCAGGTCAGACTTAATGTGCTGGTTGTCACCCTTTTTATTCTGACAATGCTATTGTTAATTTCAGCACTGACCTTGTTTCTTGCCGAAGTGAAACTGGCGACTGCCACTATAAGAGTAATTAGGACAATTAAGTAAACGCTACCCAACGGAGAGAGCTTTGTTGCGATTTGGTTGTTTTGTTTTTGCTGCACTGGCGCTGCTTAACAATCAGGCTGCCGCTCAGGCTACAAACTCGCAGTGTTTAAGCGCGTTGCAATTCGCCAGCAAATTAACGGCCGCGCTGGATTCTCTGCATCTTAGTGAAGTACAGGCAATCAACACTGATATTGCTCAACATTGCGCAAGCACTCTCTCGCCTGACATTGAGGTTATTGCCGATGCGGCAACCTTGTTTACTTTTATCCATCGCCGTAACAACGGGGATTCAGCCCAACAGGCGTTTAACCGATTACTGCTACGGGATTTCACTTCGCTGCCTCGCCGGCAACAGGCGGCTTATTACCACCTGATGGCCCTTTATTCATTGCATACCGGCGAATACAAACAAGCCTTGTCGATAAGCCACATTATTAGCACAGAACTTCTTCCCGCGGCTGTAAACGCCGCCGATGATATGGCGGCTATTAACCTGGCGGTTGCAGATATTCACTACGAGATAGAGTTTTATCAGTCGGTGAGGGAATTACTGCTGCCATTGCTTACGCATCCGGCTCACTACATTCGGGTTCGCGCTGCATCGCTGTTATGGCATATCCCGCAAACCCAGCAACAGCTTGCAGACACCCTTGCCGTCCTCGATGATTACTCAGCCCTGCCGCAAACGCTGGTCAAACTGCATGCCCTGGAAGCATTAGTTCGCCAGGCGCTGGAAGAGAATGACCAACCGGCTGCTCAAGCGCTGCTCGAAGAGGCATACCTGTTAGCTGAAGCGTTAGACGCCAAAGCAGTATTGATTCGTTTATACCTGCTGGAAACAGACAACCCGCCTTCACCACATGCTGTAGAACAACTATTGGCTTTTTCTGCCAATCAGCTCAGCCTCAAAGAGCAGTTACCGGTACTTAAGTTAGAGGTCGAGCGAGCCACTGTCAGTCAGAACTGGCAGCAGGCTACTGCAACATTGCAGCAGGCCCTCGCGCTGAACCAGGAACTGGCCCGCAATAATGCGCTGGCCAGAGAGTATGCCGGCTTTCAGATGGTTAGCCAGGCCCGGGAGCTTGAGCAGGCACGCCAGCAATCCCGTTTACAGGCACTGGCAGCTGAGCAGCAAAATCAGCAGCGACTTATCTACCTGCTGGCACTGGTTTCAGCCATTCTGGCATTGGCAGTACTCACCTTATTGTTTGTAAAAAAACGCAAGGCAGCAGTGCATTTTGAAAAACTCGCCAATACCGATGGCCTCACGCAGGTATTAAATCGCCGGGCGATCCAGCTGTTTGCCAGACAGGTGGCAGACCGCAGCAAACAGCTTGGCCAGCCTTTTGTGGTGGCGCTGGCCGATATCGATCACTTTAAGACAATCAATGATACCTACGGTCATGATGCCGGCGATATAGTATTAACCGAATTTGCCCGGCGCACCAATACGCTGATCCGCCAGCAAGACAGGCTCGGGCGCTGGGGCGGTGAGGAATGGCTTATAATAATGACCAACACCCGCCTCGATGCCGTAGACGGGTTGTTTAGCCGTATGCAGGAAGAAATTCGCGACATCACCGCCGGTGAACATAAACTTACCGTCACATTTAGTATGGGGGCAGTAGCCGGTAACGGCGAGCAGTCTGTTGAGGCGCTGGTGCAGGCCGCTGACGAACTGCTCTACCAGGCAAAGCAGAGCGGCCGTAACCGCTTATGCAAAGGCGGGGGCTAAGGCCGCCCCATAAAGAATTTTGCCTCTGCCGACACACCAAAATAATCGCCGGGGCCACCGGCCCGCATAATCGAATTAGCCCCAGCCGTATCAAACACGCCGTCGTTTAAATACGCTTTCTGAATATGGACCGCCACCACCTGACCGAGCACCAGCCAGGTATCGCAAGCCTCACCGTGCATGTCATTAAGCTGAATGATTTGGGTCACCTTACACTCCATGGAAGCCGGGCTGGCGGCAACATGAGGCACCCTGACCAACGTGGATGACCGCTTTTGCAAGCCGGCCAGCTCAAATTCATCTATCTCAGGATCCACGCCAGCACTGGAGGCATTCATGGCATCAGCCAGCTCCCGTGTTGCCAGGCTCCAACAAAATTCACCGGTCGCCTTAATATTACTTACGCTGTCTTTAAAGCCTACGCTGGCGAAACCAATAATTGGTGGCGCACCGTTAAAGGCATTAAAGAAACTGTATGGCGCCAGATTGGCAATACCGCTTTGGTTTTCAGAGGCAATCCAGCCTATAGGTCGCGGCGCTATAATGGCTTTAAAAGGGTCATGAGGCAGCCCGTGGCCGTTACTTAACTGATAGGAATAAAACGTATCAGACATGTGCATTTCTCCTTTAGTAAACCCAGCCGTCCAGACAATTTGTTGGTTCGCCCAGTTCCTGTATTTCGCTAATAATGTCGTCAATAAATGAGGCTTCATCGGGCTCATTTTGCCTTGCCTTATTAAGCCATAGCAGGGCTTGTTCAGTATTTCCCACACATGCCTGGTAGTTGCCATACCAACGCTGGGCAACAAAACTGCCCTGCTGAGCCGCCTCGCCGAACAAGGTTACGGCTCTTTCGCGGTCGATAAAGCGCAGGCTGTCGGCCAGTTCGTATAAATCACCGGCCGTGTTGGTCTGTTGATATACATACTCCCGGAGCGCTACCGATTGCGGGTAATCTTTGGTGATCTGATTAGTAAAGGCAACCATGCTGTAGCGGTACATGCCACTTTCCAGCGCCATGGCCAGGCCGCGTACTTCGGCTACCGATAACTGCTGATAACGTGCTAGCTGATGAATAAACACTCTCACCAGTTGCTCTTCGTCTGGTTTATCCCGGGATATGCCCAGCAAATCGGGCAATTCGGTTAATTGCTCAATGGAAGGCTGCAACATATTTTGCAGCATCCCGGCAAACCACCGCTGAACCGCGCTCTCTTCACAGCCACCAATATCGCTGAGGGTGCTGCTCATCAGTTGTTTTACCAGCTTCGCTTCCTGAGCGGGGTCGCTAAACTGCTTACGCCACTGAAAGAAGCTCATATTGGTTTGCATCCGCAACGCGTAATCGATAGCCGAATAAGACTGACTGGGCATGGCAACTTTGGTATCACACTGCTCTGTCATCGCCGCGAATAACTTATCGGTTAATGCCAGCCGACCGACAATTTCGGCGTAACTGCGGGCCAGCGCCTGCCTTCCGCCTGGATTGCCGACCGGATTGCCGACCGGATTGCCGACCGGATCGGTGCTTTGTGCGCTAACTACCACCGGGGCCATGGCGCATATCCATACCAACAGAGAGCAGAACAGGCGCTTCATTATTGTGCTGCCAGCTCGTCCATCACGGCGAACAACACATTAGCGCCCACCCGCGAAACTTCTTTATCGTAAATATGCTCTACGTTAACGCCCTCCTGACCACCGGCCAGATCGCTGATGGCGCGGATAATCACCCAGTCGACTTCATTAACCGTACACACCTGGCCAACCGCGGTGGACTCCATTTCAGTAACTTCGGCATTAAACACTTCGCGGGTCCATTTACGGTATTCACGGTTATCGAGAAATACTGAGCCGGTAACACCGTTACCACCAACGCTTAACTTCGCTTTGCGTTCACCGAGAATCATTTGTGCCGGCATTTTAGCCATGGCACTTTTCGCTGCGCTTAATAAACGGGGCGATGCTGAAAAATACGCAGTATCCTGTGGTTTATCCATGCCGTCTTTGATAATTAACACTTCGTCGGGATGCACAAAATGGAACGGCTTGTAGTTTGGATAATGCGGATCAGCCGCTTTACGAGCCGGTTGCTCGGCCATAAAGCGCGCATAATATGCTGGTAACACTGATTCGCCGGGATTGTTCGGTTCCGGGTTCGCATACACGCTTTCGTCGTGGTAATACCAACGCTCAGGCACAATTACGTCACCGGGCTGCCACTCTGGATTCACTGCCCCGGCAATCCCCATGTACACCACCTGTTTAACCGGGAAATAATCAAACGCCATTTGCATACTCATCGCCGCATTGGCAATGCTCATACCGGTAGCAAAAATCAGAATCGGTTCATCATGATATTTACCAATGCGGTACTTAATCCCCTTGTAAGTCACCATTTGCGTGATACTGGCATTGGGATCGGCTTCGATGCGCCCCAGAATGCCTTCCATCTCCGGTGCATAAGCCACCACAACCGCGGTAAAGCCCTGATCATGCTCAGCAAACTTTGGCCCGTAAGCAGCGGCAGTAGGCGACGACGTACTCTGACACGCCGTGGTAATCACCAGCAGCACAGCAACAATGACCAGGCGAACCGATTGGACCTGGCGGGTAAAAGGTCGGTAAGACATGTGATATCCCTTAAACAAAACGACTTAGATAGGTTAATACTGACCATGCTATCAGGCTTTGGCCTGAAGCAGTGAGGCCCTTTCTCGTAGGGTTTGGCAAACTGGTCGAAAAAAATTTAAATTTTTGCCTTGAATAAATTTAACCCGGCCCTACTTTAGAATTGTCGGTGCTTAACAGTAAGGCCGACAACACCGCCGCCGATTATCGGGGCATTTAATTTTTAAACATATTGCTTAATAAAGGATATGACTATGCGTTCTATCGATCTATCTCCACTTTACCGTTCATTCATTGGTTCTGATCACCTTGCATCGTTAGTTGATGCTGCCAGCCGTGCTGAAAAGCAAAGCACGTACCCGCCGTACAACATTGAATTACTGGCGGAAGACAAATACCGAATTACCATGGCGATTGCCGGTTTTAGCAAAGACGACATCAATATTGTTGTAGAAGACAATACCTTGTCGATCACTGGCACTAAAAACAGCGACGCCGATAAACAAGAGCGGAAGTTCCTGCATAAAGGTATTTCCGAGCGCAACTTCGAGCGCAAATTTCAGCTTGGCGACCACGTAAAGGTACTCGCGGCCGACCTGGAAAACGGCTTATTACATGTTGATCTGGAAAGAGTGATCCCAGAAGCTAAGAAGCCACGTAAGATAGAAATAGGTGGGCGCTTATTCGAGAGCGAATAACACCTCCCTCACCTTGTGTTTTCATGTTCGGCGCCTTTTTGGCGCCGCTTTTTTATGTAGCGTATACCACATACTCCTAACACCATCGCCTGGTACGTGTAGTCAAAATCGCCACCAGTTATTTTACTTTTTTTTTACAAGAAATGTACGATACTCAATCTTAAGCATTGTGCTTTTTTTGGAGTTAGAAAAATGAAAAAAATAGTATCACTTGGCGCTTTGACCTTTACTCTTTCGCTCGTCAACTTTTCAGTTGCTGCAGCGGATATTGAAAAAGGTAAAGCTCTGTCAGGACAATGTGCCGCCTGTCATGGTCCGGCGGGGATCAGCCCCAGTCCTATGTGGCCTAACCTGGCCGGTCAGAAAGCCGCCTACCTGGAAAAACAGTTAAAGGATTTTCGTGCTGATGTACGCAAAGATCCCATGATGGGCATGATGGCCAAGCCGCTATCAGATGAAGATATTGCCAATCTTGCCGCTTACTTTGCATCATTGAAATAAAATCTTTTACGGGCCTTTACCAGCGTAGGCGGCCCGTAACACACCTTTTCTGCCTATTGTTTATTACCCTCTGCACCTCACAGCCCAACTATTAAACATTTTACTTTCCATTGCTACTTGGGTAGCCTGCGCTGCGTTCTTTATCAATGATTCATAGGGATATAAATGAAACGTATTCTCGCACTGAGTGCTGTTTTTACTTCTTTAACTGCAAGTGTCGAAGCGCTAAATGCGCCGCAAAAACTGGACTTTTATGTTGGGGCCGACGCCCAGGCTACGAGTGTTTCGCTAAACCCCGTTAACGCCGACGGGCGATTTGCTACAATGGGTTTGCGCGCTGGAGTTTATCTTTTTAAAGGTGTTGCTATTGAAGCGCAAACGTCGACGTCAGTATCGGACGATACTATAGCCAGTATCAACACCGAGATGGATTCTTCTCACGCCGTGCTTATTCGCCTTCAGACACCCAGACAACAAGGTTTTCTTTTTGATCTCGGCCTGGGTTATGCTTCAACAAATTTAACTCTTGTCGACCCGGAAACACAAACACACGAAGAGTTAACCGAAGATGGGTTTGCCTGGTCAGCCCGAGTAGATTATGCCCTCACTTCTCACTGGCGAGTAGCTTTTGACTACACGGCAAGAAATAACAGTAACACTACCGACATCGACAGCTACGGATTAGGTGTTAGCTACACTTTTTAACCAGCCGCTTGATCCCCAAAAATGCAACGACTATTCTCACTCCGGTTATTACCGGGGTGATTTATGGATCCTAACTGTAAGAAAGCACCTACTCTGCCTTATACCCGTCATTCCGCACCTAATTAACTGATTTATTTTTCTTGACACCGATCCCCCATTTTGATCTATTACTCATCTTTGGGTGCAGCAAAATGG